>Ga0157363_1001049_pt1 | contig 22435 bp, 11 predicted proteins | sample AttsexASBM1_FD_111477 | JGI IMG/M metagenome (GOLD analysis project Ga0157363, IMG submission 111477) | Fungus gardens microbial communities from leaf cutter ant in Ribeirão Preto, State of São Paulo, Brazil - Atta sexdens ASBM1 | ecosystem: Host-associated > Fungi > Mycelium > Unclassified ... | reverse complement strand
TAAGTTTAATTTTAATCTTGTTCAACTAATAACTCTTAATCTTTTTCTAATTCTAAGAATAAACAGAGATAAAAAGAGATAAAGAATAAATTGAACCAAATGTTAATTTATGTTAATAAAAACGGCCATTAGTAGAAATGGACATTAATTTGCTGATGAATGAATCTTCCGAAATAAATGTCGATTAAACAATCAATGCCTATTTCTACTAGGGCCTATTTCTACTAATGATTTGCTTCGAAGACTTCGACATTCGAAGCAAATCATTAGCTTTAGTAGAAATAGGCGTTGATCGTCTAATCAAAGATTCGAATTCTTTTAAATCTTCAAAGTTGATCTTTTAAATCTCAAAAGTTACAACAGTCTTAATTTCTACCAATATAAAATTCTTAATATACGATCATTTGTGTTTTGCACATTTTTTTTCAAAAAATTAGAAGTATTAAGTAATAAGTTATAAAATATTTGTATATAATTTTTTAATACACAACCTTATGAAAGATGTTAAAGTATATGTAAGAATCACATACGTCTATTTCTATCAATATAGATTAACTTTAATCTCGGATTAACTTACTCTTCATTCTTTTCTAATTCTTAGAACTTTAGAAAAAGCTAAAACTAAGTTAAACCAAGATTAAAATTAATCATTAGTAGAAATGGGCATTAATAATTTTCATATATTTGTTAAAGTGATGAAAATTAATCCGGAACGCAAAATTATCGTGTATCATGAAGGATCGGATAATCACCATGTATTGAGCGTTAGGTTAATTTTAACGTCGATTTAATTTGCTTTTTATTTCTTTCTAATTCTTAGGCCCATTTTTACCAATGTTTAATTTAATCTCGGTTTAACTAATTCTTCTTTTTCTGAGAATTAGAAAAAGATCAAGAGTTTTAAACTGAGATCAAAATTAATCTATATTAACAGAAACAGGCTTTAAAACAAGAAAAAGATAAAAAATAAGTAAAATCAAAAGGATAAAGTCCGAAGAATCAATGACTATAGACACCGATATTAAAGATCGACATCCTTACAAGAGTTTGCGTCTTTGTGAATATTGAAGTGATTAAGAGTTAAAAATTGATAATATTGTAGTAATTTTACGACTTATTAGTTTAGTAGTATTTAGAATTCAATAATATTCGATTTTTCTTTAAAATTGTGATTTCAGTATTATCGTCAAATTTTGATTATCAACAGAAATGACAACTGCAGAGAAAAAAATTGTAATTTTTCGGCAATATAGGATATTAGAATTTTACAAATATGCATATTTATTTAGGGAGCATTTATGTAATAAAAAAATCATGAATTTAGTAATGTATTAGCCAAATATTTATGTTAATATAATATTTATGTTAATATAATAATAGCAAATTTATATCAATTGTCGATAATGTCAGCGTTCTTCAATTATCTCCGGGCTCTTTTTATACTATCGAAAATTTGCCCAGGGTTGACGGTCTTTAGTATTTGATCGGTGCTATAGATTTGTTTTTTATTGTTGCACTTTCTGAACTAGTACACACAGTGCCATAAGTTGAAATGAAATAAATTACGTGTGTTTCACTTCAACTTATTGCATCGATTCAGAGTGCAGCAATAAAAAACAGACCTAATATTTTATACGTGACACCCTTAATCGGGTTTAATAATATCCATAGTTATAAAACTGGCCGATCATAGTCGTTCCATTCTACGATTTGCTAATTTCGTAACTATGGATGTTATTAAATTAAGATTGCCGTGCAAACAGAGGTCTGTGTTCGATTTTTGAACGTTCCAGCGTTCGAAAATCCGCAAGTGGCGCCTGTGTGCGCACGTGGGAATTTACCGAACGTTGATTCGTGGACCTTTTGATCTGACGTCACGTGGTAGGGTCGACAGCGCTGTATACGCCGCGAAGTCGGCCGCGATTTCCAGCAGTGTCGCTTCGAACATTGTTGGGTGAAAGTCGTGGAATCTCGTGCGCCCTGGGTGTTACCGTAAGCCGCCGCAATCAGTTCCCATCGTCGCCGATCGCTACTCCAGCGAACATTTCGTGTTGGAGCAGTGCACTTAAAGCCGCCAAAATTTTACGAAGAAAGAAGTATGAGTATTAACTCCAGTCTGTCGTTAAGTAATAGTGAAAGTAGTAAAAAGCCGATAATGCCGAGTTTAATTTCCAGTAATTGGTGAGTAGCCCGAGCGGCGAATACACGTAACTGCGCCATTTTTGCCCTCGCCTTCCCTGCGAGTCGCCATCTTGCACGTCGCATCCTGATCTTGTGTTTTTATTTCTGTTTTTTTTCTATCAGCTCCTTTTCGTCATCCTTTCTTCTTCTTTCTTTCTCTCTGTTTATAAACTGTTCGATCTCGTATCATGTAATCATCATCATTATTACGTTCTCTTTGTCAGGCAGTTCGAAATATGAGACGGTTTGCATCAGGTGAATATTCTCGGCTTCGATTGTCGTTAACGTAATCGCTGGATAGAATGTGATTGGAATGAGACAACTCGCATCGTTATCCGAATCGTCTTTATCCATGCCTTGACAAGATGTCCCCTTGAGAACTAAGTATTGAAGTATCAGCTGCGCGACATCCACGCGGAGTGTCGATTCCGTGTCGCGGCCACGTGACAAGCCTGTAAAAAAATTATTCCGCGTATTATGATATACCTACTTTGTCACAGGTTCAGTAGCATTGCCTCATCAGCTGTTCCGTTAGACGATCGGCGTATGTTTTTAATGACACGACACCTTTCCGAGATAGATCCTTTTTGAATCGACGATGTGACATCGCGTTCCGTCTAAATAAAAAATAATATTTTGCAATAATGTTTACAAGGAAAATAATTATTGATCGTCACGTGATATCAAGAAAAAATGACTTGTCAGCTTGCGACAGTCAAAATATAAAAATATGGGTTGCCGAAACGGGCGACCATTCTCATCTCAAACTCCGTCATTCGCGACCTTCAACTCTCCGATCTGCCTTGTGTAAAACCAGGACATTCGTGGGGACATTAAGCTTTGAGGGTTAATTATGTAACTTTTTCTCTAGAGTAGAAACGAATATTTTTTTGTATGTATGTATATGTATATATACGATACACATATGTATAAAAATTTTCATATTTCCGCTTTAGAGAAAAAAATAATATGATGGATATCCTGGACGAGATTTAACTCAGGATCTTGTATTTAAAATCTTATTAAGATCCGAGATGGCTCATTCACTTCAATGACATTTATTTTTTATAATTTTTTAGTTGCTTGAAAAAAAGAACGAGAATATAAAGAAAAAATAAAAAATATACTTAGACATACTTTTATTGCTCTATAATCAATTATTACATCAAAATTGCATTTCAAAATAAATATTATATGGGAAGAATGATTTTGCTGAAGTATTGTATTTAGGTATAGATAGATCTGAAAATAATTTTGTTGGACTATCAAAATAATTATGTAGGTCATTCAAATTGGTCGCTGGAATATCAAAACTTTTTGCAGCATTATTATTTTGATCGTCTAACAAAATTATTTTCAGATCTGTATCTAACCAAATTTTTCACATAACACTTCAGCAAAATCTTTCCACGTAAAAAGTTTTAGTGATTCAAAAAGTATTCAAATTTATTTTTTGTTTTTTTTCTGTTTTTTAGTTGTGTCATAGCAAATGAGCGATGTTAACCATTTCATTGACTGATTCTCAAGATTACATACGATGATTTTAAATATAAAATTGGAGTAAAACTGTTCTCTCTTTCTCTTTCTTTCTCTCTCTCTATGATTTAACTAACCTTTTCACGCGGAGCCGCTCATTACCCTATAATATTTTTTTTATTGATTCATGTATTAGAGATATTGCTTCGGAAATGCTCTCGATATCTAATTTAGAACGGATACAATTTTGAAGATATTTATCTAAACGAAAGCGTGTGTGATACGGAATACCGTTTATCTGACAGCTGTGGAACTTTCCACAATTCAAACGGTTTGAGTTGACCTAACGGACGGTTCTTGATTAAACAGAAAACGGCTGATACGGTCAGTTAAAAATGTAGGAGACATTTCTCGTGATTAATTTTGTGAGCCTTGTTTCTATTATGGAACGATATTCAATCATCTCTAAAATTATGCAGTCAAGTTCGAGATATACATCATCAAATGTTAAAATTCGTAAAAAATACTATTATGTTATACCGTTATTTTACTTATCAGCTATGTAATCGATTATCTAATCAGCTATTTGAAATTATTTTTTGATATGGAGAGAAATAAATAAATAAATATCAACATAAAGAACTTGATTTATATATCTATTATATATTTGCAGTTTCATTATTTACGAAACAGAATTTTTTCAAATCAAATTTGTGTTTATACTTATTAATTCAAATATACTGCGGTTAATAAATTGTACACGTATAATATAATAATTCACTTATAAACAAGGAACATTTTTAAACCGTATTTATCACCTGCCCTTTGTTATATATAGGATATATTAGTTGTCGTAATTTGTATGAGCTTTGTCATAATTAGCAATGACGATTAGGTGTGTAACGATTTCTTTGAATACCCTCGTGGAAAAGCAGATGTACGAACGTTCACAGTTGCATCCGGGTTTGAATTTTTCAAGCAGCTTTGTTCGTGTTCCAGACTAGAGCGAGTATTCCGTATGTGAAACAATTCAGAGAGTGCGATATTCGAATGTTATATAAAATGTAGGAAGGTATTTTAAAAATTTTGAGATAAAACGATAAGAACATTTATATCACTTGAAAAAAAAAAATTTCGAATTCGAGATAAGGAGAATCTGTATCGTTAAAAAGGAAAATAATGAGAGAATCGATATCTATGATTCACTCTCTTTACGATCATGTTCACTTTGCGTGAAACGGGCAATGCGCCGTTAGAAGCGACATTGGCTTTGTGCTTTCTTTTATAACGTCAGGTTGCCTCGTGCCTCAGCCAATCGATATACGGCCAGCAATGTCGCTTTATCTCAAAGTTACATCTTTTGTGTGCCAAACGTGATTTCTGCCAGCTGAGAGAGCGTTCGAATTTACTGACAATTGTCCTAAATCAAACGATAACGTTGAAATAAAGAAAAGAGCTCGAATGTGAGTTGTTTTGTTCGATCATATTTCTCAAAGGTGATAGTAACGCGCGTACGTGATTCTCACTGCGAAATCATATCCGTCATATCACGATGATACGCGAACAATGAATAAAGTTCTCTCGTAGCTTTCTATATTTCGCTTACTTAAATTACGAATTATTATTACGTTTTTTGTGTGGAAAGAAACACTGGAAAAAGAGTCTGATTGCATTAATTGAATCTTACAATTCTCAGAATTTTCTCCTTTGTTGATTTTCAATTAGAAATTTTTTAGTGAACGATTTTGTTGAAGTATCTAAAACTTTAGCTGAATACAGATCTGAAAATAACTTTGTCGAGTCATCAAAATAATTATACAGAACATTTAGACGACAAAAAATGATAAAAGACATCGTAAAAGGTTCTAACATTTCAGCAACCAATTTAAGTCTTACATAATTATTTTAGTTTAAACAAAATTATTTTCCAATTTTTGTATCTAAATTTTTAGATAATTTAATAAAAATTCAGTAAGTTTCGTTCTTTTGCGCCTTTGTCTTAAAAGGCTTTTCAACGAGTAAATTTAAAAAGAGTAAATTTATGTAATAAAAATAAGATGAAGAAATGAATTTAATAAATTTGAAAATATTCGACTATGCCATTCTTACTTATTTCTTTGGAAATTCCTTTAAAAAATTATTAAATATTATTAAAAATTTAGAAGTTTTTCGTGATATTTTTCACATTTTACATTTTTAAATACAGGTCTCTAATCGATCGCACATACTCGAGTATCATCTATTTTTGGCTGCATTATCATCGTTCTCGTTTTTTACGTGATAAGAAAAAATACTGATAATTGTAACACATTACCAGCTTCTGCGTACATAATTGCATTAATACCACGATTATTGCCTTATATCCCTTATATAATTTCATTAGTCAGCGAATTAGATTAATACTTATTATTATATGGACTGTAATTAAAGGACGAATCATTTCTTGTTTGTGTAATGACACATATGTACTGAGCAATAAACAACATGAAACTTCAAAATATTTTCATCCATGTTGTTTTTTTACTTTTTGTATTTACAACTAAATTTCGATGTATTATGTTAAAATGTATTATGTTAAATATGTAGTTATTTTAATGTTATCTTTAGTAATTAATTCTTGGATCCTAAGTTCATTTTTTCAAATTAATCAATTTGAAAGAATATACTAATAAATACGGATGCAAACATTTTCGAATAACGTCGTAAGGTTTCTTCGCTCCTACGATTCATCCTCTTTAAGATGAGTTGTTACGTTAAACGGCTGATTGCGAATGATAATGTCATCGCATTCAAAACATTTTGTCCCCGTGGAAGAGTACAATTGGATGATATGTTGCAGGCGTGTACGTTTCTAATTAAATTTGTCAATTGGTTCCGAGAAACTTCCAGAACGATTAATAAAACACGAACGAGGCTCGTGCAGAAACGTGCAAGGTCGTTGTTGCCTGAAGAGTCGCGGAACACGAAGATGAATTATTCTGGAATTATTTTGATTTCGTTTGTGCGTTCGTAAGCGGCGTTTACAATAAAAAAACTTAATCTTCAAGCTTTAAGCCATAAGAAATTAATCAATCACAGTCAATTATTCTCCTCACATTCGACTGTGATTGATCAGTTTCTCAAAGCTTAAGTTGTATGTCTTAAAATTTCGTTGTAGACGCTTTGTATACGAACGTGTATCATTTTTTTTTTTTTTCGAATAAATATCGAAGAAACCGACGCGTCTTTTATTGCATTCTGACATATCGCAACGGATGAAGAATATTATCAAGCTATATTAAACATTTAAACGTAAATAGATGACCTATTATTACATTCTATATCGATAACATTTGAACTTGGAAATCGCTTCTAATCGTATCTTCGATTTTTCTTGAGACTTCCATATAATTGAGGGCTATATGAAATTTATTTATTACGTCATTTTTTAAATTGGAGTTCATGCGGGATATCATAAAATACTCGATTTTTGTTGTTTATAATTTTACAAATTATTGAAATTATATACTGGAGATTAAATACTTAGGGAAATCCTCGTTCGTTAGTCAAATCTAAGTGTGATTGATACTGTCAAGAATTATCAGTTATTATGGATTTTTCATCCATTTTAAACTATAATCGTGATAACCGTGATTGCATCATAACAATACATACATTCTTCAGCAAAAATAATTTTATATTTAACCAAATTTTTAGATTTTTCAGCAAAATTATTTTTGTTGAAGAATCTAAAAATTTGGTTAAATATAGATCTGAAAAGATATATAATTTTATTGAATCATCAAAATAATGGGTGTGTGAAGTTAGCACCGAATCTATAGTTCCGAATCTATAGTCCTATATAGAATCCGGAGAGTTCTGATCAGAATTCTAGGTTCCTTTTAAAAAGTTTAACAGTTCAAAATAATTATGTAGGAATTTCGAGTATGATAAGCAATGCTGCCAAAAGTTTTAACGTTCTAGCAATCAGTTTAAATGTTCCACATAATAATTTTAACGATTCAACAAAATTATATATTTTCAGATCTGTTTTAATTTTGTAATTCTTCAACAAAGTGTCCTTTCCTTTGTATAATTCTCTTCTTTGTACAATTTTCTAAATATTGACATAAGGAAATATCATCAAAATATATCAATATATCAATATATCAAAAATATCTCTTTGATAATTTATATCGCGAGAATCATTGTTATTCAAAAAGCAAGATGCGATTATTGATTGCATAATATTGTTATGCTATTATTGTTTGAGACAATATGCCAATATAATTAACTAATATGTAATGGGTGAACTATAGATCTTTATTAATATTATTACTTTTAAATGGCCTATTTACCTTAATTGCTGCAACATGCACGCAGACATATATACGCAAGCGCAGCAAATTATTTATAAATTGCGCGTCACATAATGTAATCTCATTTACAAAGTGTTGCGGGTACACAATTACTCTTTAAGTCTGATATTTCCTGATATCAAGGTGAGGCAAAAGTAGAATAAAATATTTGACCTGCATGAATTATTCGGTCAAAAACGTAGATGTAAGCGAACCGACCGATCACATATATTTCTCTCTCTCTCCGCAACGCGCAAAACACGCATTATTGTTTGGCGGAACGCCCGTTTAAATGACGTCGCTAATACGATTCCCAGTCCGACAATACTCAGTAAAAACCTGAGACGACATCAAAGACGACTGTAACTGATAATTAGCTTGATTAAGTGAAAAGTAAGTCGTAGATCAACATATGTTTGGTATAATTATGTCGTATATTATGCGGCATACATGATCATGCCAAATATTATGTTGACCTATAACTACGACTCACGTTTCACGACTTAGTTACAGCCATCTTTGTGCTCAGATCCTGACGCGTGTACCATATAAATCGCATACCTCGGCTGCCTGCTGTGGCAGTCGCGCATTTTCCCTTTAACCGTGGATTCCGCTCCGGTTTTTTCCGCACTGTTTCGCCGCGGTAGACACGACTCGACGGGACGTCATATCACCATCGGTGAAAACTCCCTACCGTTCGCTATATCCCGTTGAAATTTCCACTCAAATGCCAAGGTAGACATGTCTTTTCTACTTTTTTCCGGTACATTCTCGTGACATTCTGGCAGAAACGGCGTATTATCAATGACATTCGCCGATGATGACAGCCACTGTAGTTGTATTTCGCGCGATCACCAGTTATTAATAAACATTTAATAAGATTAAATGCTTTGATTCGCGGTAGTATATCTTCTGTGATAAACCGATTATCCTTGGCCTGGAGAAGAGTTATATATGCATCCTGAAATTACATAAGTATATATTAAGAATTTCAAGAGTCTTGGCAGTATCCACTGTGTTTATGTCCCGAATACGTCAGCTGCTCTTGAAAGAACAACATCTCGTGACGTCAATTGGATGTTCATATTTCTGAAAAAAAGAAAAAAAAACAAGTATTTTGCGTATTGATATTTTAATGATTTATCTTTTTTCCTTTATTGTAATCCTCAATCATGCTTGCGTATATCCTTGCATACCAACTTGCATAACAATTCTAAACAGATTGCATTGTTATTTATTTAAAAATAAGTCAATTTTTTTAACCTTCGACTGCAGCAACGGGTCATTTGAATCCGAAGCGAAATTTGAAGACGATTGATACTATAAAGTTTTAAATTGCAATGTGTAAGTAAAAAAACTTTGAATCTTCCTCTATCAATCGTCGTAAAACATACATTCATTCTGTTTTCAAAATTGAAGCTTTAAAATTTAGATGTTATATTTTTTATAGCTGTAGTTGAGGGTTGATATATTTTGATGTACTTGATTGTGTTACAAGATATGGAATTTGGGTTTAATAATTAAAATAAACATTGCAGTGAAATGTCTAGTAAATGTATGGACGAGAGCCTAGAGGAAGGCTCTAGACTGCAACAGCACTACTGTATAACGCTGGGCGTGGGGCCTCTGTGGTGGTCCTGATGTGCCCCATGCCGCATTGTCTGTATCTACAGTCAACACAGAGAGCCGCGGCGTGGGGATCAAGCAGAGTCAGCTCTCTGTGAGCTCCCACATTGTACAAGTACGTACTTTTTATATTTAAAGACGTCTTCAGAAATCTGTTTATTTACGATTGCAAGTGTGAAATAACATCGAACGAAAGCTAAATTCTGATTGATCGCATTTTTTTTTTTGTTACGACTTACAGGAGGATGAATTGTTGAAAGCCATAAGAAGCAACGAACCATTGCGTCTAACGTTCACTCTCCACTTGACTGAGAGTACGTCCGTCGAGTGGGAGACTGTAGCATGGCGCCGTTGTCTATACATTCGCGTACCTAGCTGCCTTCTGCCTGAAGGATCAAAAGAGGGCTTTGTTTCGCTCCTAGAATACGCCGAAGAAACACTACGCTGCACCAATATCATTGTTTGCCTTCGCAAAGATAGATCAGACCGAGGTACTTGTCGTTTGCCATTCTTCGGCACAAACGTCGAAGACTTTTGCGTTGATGAGAAAGACTCACCGTCTAAATCATTCTGTTGTTATGGTCTAGCAATGCTGGTTCGTACCTTCATGTTCTTGGGTTTCACGGTCCTGCCGCCAACTCATGCCTTGGTACCACCAGGCAGTGATGCTGGCAATCTCTACATGCTCTATGCCATCGAGTAATCGGCAAGCAGTTCTGCCTCTCAAATTTAACGCGCAGGTATTGATTCGAGAGAAAAGATACTGAAGTTTCTCAGCTCTACAATTTTTTTTCTACTATTTGATTATTTAATCTCATTCATTTTTCGTTTACTGTAACGACTTTCTCCTCGCTTTCTCATGAATTTAGTATATGATTTCATGTAATTATTTGTATTTTGTTATATTTTATTACAGGTACTACCAAATCTAAGGTAAAATTCTGAAAAGGACAATTGGAAAATTCTGGGAAACAGCACATTTTTCTTTTATATTTTAAGTTTTACTATACATATATAATTTGCTTTTTCTTATTGCAAATTGGGAAATATATAAGTTTCGAAAAATCATTTATATCAAACGATTATATTTAGTGCGGAAAAACTTCGGCGTTAAATTAAAGAGGCTTGATGAAAAAACAAAAAAAAATTATAGTCGCGAATACGTAGAACGCGTACATAAAAGGCTTTCAATGGGTATATCGATTCATTCTCTTGAACACAATGTTAATAACTCCTATAAGAGCATATAAGCTGCTGACAAAGCTTCCCACGTGAAAGAATTTGACGGAATCTGTAGTCGTACTGAACAACTAACATCACGGCAACGAACTGTCAAATTTTAGAGAAAATTTATTATCGATATATCTCAATGTTAATTGTGGCAGATTGGGTACCACCGCGTTATTCTCCGTAATATATGTATAAGTACATTTGCTTATTATTTTTAAGTATTATCAATATGTATAATCTAGACTTTAATATCTGTTATGCGAGTACCAACAAAATAAGTTTTGATCGCTTTCGTTCTATCATTTAAGAACGATATTATTTATGAGTAATTGACTGATATCCTTTATAAACTGTGCAATTATCTTTCTGTAGTTCCGAACATAATTCATGTTCATGAAATAAAAAAAAATTGCGCAAACATCTAGTAAAAACAAAATTTGGATGATTCAGTTGACTTTTCGTAAAATATGAATCTTTTTGAAATTTTATTTATGATAAAATGTGTTCGTATAAATTGATTACTAGCTAACTTAAAACAGTGCTTCCTATCATGTGGATGGCACAGCTTTGCAAATTTGAAACCACAAATCAAAAACATGAACGTTACATTATGTTGCGCTCGAACATGAGGGAAAACATTTCACTCATAGGATAACTGTTCCAATTACTACCGCTAAAACATAATGATAATTGATATGCTTATTTTAATGTTTTTGAGATAGTAGATATCATTTTTTATGTTCAAGTAAAAACTTTAACATATACAAAATAAAAGCAATAAGTTCGAAAACTAATTATTTAAATATAGAAAGAAAAGTGAAAAAAAATAAAATATAAGATATTGAAACACATATTACTGCCAGTCTTTATTCAAATAGTGCATCTTCAATTACTACATATATCTAATACTGCCACTCATTTACTATCAAAATCATGCATACTATCAAAATCATTTTGGAAATCTCGATAAAAATATCTTTAAAATATCATTATTTAGTAATGTTTGTTAGTAATATTTACTATATCGTTCTACACTAAGAATACCTACCTAACCATTTCTTTAAACTTCTTCAAAGACGTTCAAATTGGCAGTAATTAGCAAATTGATACATATATTCATAACAGGACTAATTTACTGTCGGCAGTATGCTGACAAATCTTAAATAATTATCCCTAACACTGCTATTTCAATAAATCCCTGGTGGAAAAATTTCGTTGAAATTATTCCACGTTTTGGAATATTTTTTAGTAAAGTTTTAGATTTATTGTTAAAAAATTCATTGTCAGCAAAATTTCATAGAAATTTCAGTTTAATTTCAGTTTTTGATTTTTGATTTTTTTTAGTATGTTAACTAAAAAATTTACTTTTAGTAAAATTTTTTCACAGGGATTAAAAGAGTAATCTATCACCTTTTTATGATTATTTTATTAAAATCATTTAAATGTTATCATAAAATTACTTTAGTTCATATAAAAAAGTGAAAATATCACGTATGCTTACATTTTCAAGTTATGCAATTCTGCTTCATTTCTAATTAGAACATAAAGTTTGCATCTTCAGTAACATTCCTAACTTCTTTAATTATTTTACAAATATAAAACATATCTCATACAATTGTGCTTATATTTACATAATGGTCGCAGTTTAATATTAATAATATTTTTAATGTATAATGATCTCATACTTTCATAAAATTGAAAAAAAAAACAGCATTAATTAGGACACTGGCAGTAATTAGAACAGTTATCCTATTTTTCTCAAAATATTCAAAATTGGAAGGTACTGAAAATATATAAATCTTATTTATCATTATCTAAGCCCTACATGTTATTAATTTTTATAATATATTTTTAGGTGATAGTATATCTAAGTATATAGTATATCTGGTAATTCCCAATCAGTTAACATTGGAGAGATTTTGCTAATAAATGCGTTCTTTAGTGTTGACTTGATAACAGACAACATGAAAAATATATAAAAATACAAAAAAAAATGAAAAATACTAGAAAAAGAAGAAAAAAAATGTTAATAGCTTATTAGAAATATAGATAGAGATAAGTACAGAGTGACGGACTATTGTATGTTAACTTCACGCAAATAATTGTCGATTTGCCTTAAGTTTTTAAATTGAACAATTCCGTGCATTTTATCCCGTCAGTTAGTATTATATATTCGTACCTCTGATCATACATACACATATGAACACACATAGACACATACAAAAAGTGAATATGTATGCTACGTTTCTTATTCATGAAAATATAATTGCTAAATAAACATTTAATAAAACCCATTATATCGTTACTTTACTACTTACCAAATTTACTTTAGAGTTTTATTTATTAAACATCAGACTTGACTGATAAAATAAAATGCGGAATAATATAAAAGTATTTTTATTTAATACAAACTTTTGTGCACGAAACGTATAATTAAAACACATCATTGAAAAGACAAAAGTATAAATGTACGGGGCATTTATTTTAAATATTTTTATGTGCAAAAAATATTGCCACAATACGTTGAAATTTGGCATAATTTTATTAATATTAATATACAAAATAACTTGTTTTGCAACTTATCCTGTTTAATTCAAATGAAATACATATTTTAATCCAATATTTTCAAACTAAAGTTTAAAATTGAATTATATTATTATGCTGTCATTTATATTTTTTATTTAATTAAATATGTAAAATCGAATTTTTATTCAAAACACTATCAAAGTGAAGATTCAAGAACAGATTTAATATATATTTTCATCGTATAAAAAAAGTCATGTGTTGTACATCTCCTTTATGCTTAATTTTATATCTATATCTATATCTATATATATCTATATATATATATATATATATATATATATATATATATATTGATCTTCATAAAAGCAATCGTGTTTCTTATTTTTGTCAAATTTAATTACGTAGATTGGATTTCTCATCAGCTTCCTATAATTAATTTGAAGGATTAGATACAAAAAAAGTAAAACAAAAAATATTATATATACATAAAAATATATCGTACCTCAGATGCGGTTTTTGGAACTAATCCTAAGCTATTGAGCATACCAGATGTCGATTCATCAACGGGACGTGCTGATAATTTTTTACACTTTATCAAGTGTCTCGCTGTAATATTGTACCAATTGAAATTAAACTCTATTAACAATATCGAATATATTACATCTTTCTTCAAGATTATTATACCTAATTGGTTGCCATCAATTGATGTGTACCCGCATAAGCATTGCAATTTCTTATCTAGCGGGATATTAACTAAAGGAGATGGCACGATCAGACTGGTCTTCGGTCTTTCATTATGAATTTGTTGTTGATGTTCTTGGAATGCACGCCAACAACACGTAACATAACGACACTGTTGACATCGTTGCTCACCTCTGTGCATTATATAATTTACATTATTAATCGCAAGATTGTTGTGGTTTTAGAATAATATACTTACGGATAATGTTCATCTTCGTCAATATCTTCTTCACATTCCTGGCAGGACAAATATCTGACGGAAGTATTCACCATAATTGGCCCAGTACTCCATTTTTGTATTTTTTCATCCGGTGGTAATTCGGGTAGAGGACTATCTACAGTAAATCGTGTCGTCTCCAGTACGTCTTTTGGGACCATTATGCCACTGTTGCCGGCTGAATATGGTACTGCCTCTGTATATATTCATTTTATGATTAAACGATAATTGCAATCTTTATATACAAGTGTATAAAGATTATACGTTTCGCGGGTTTCCTCCGTGTCCAGATCCATTCTTGGAATGTCAATGTTTCGTGAATGCAGTCCACTTTATCAGGGCGAGGAGCAGCCTGATACTAGTATCTTTGTCCTGATGAAGTATACTGCAAAGTTCACGAAACGTTGGCATCCCAAAAATGGATCTGGACACGGAAGAAATCCGCGAAATACATAATCTTTATATAGAAAGGACCCGTGGAAGTCTCAAGAATATACAAGCGTATTCAAAATATATTTTTAAAAAATGATATAATCAATATAAAATAAATATATAAGTAAGATTACGATTAAATTTTTGCTTAAATTCTTACTAATTGGTTGGTAATGAAAAAAAATGTATACAACGTTAAATATTTAACCACACATTTAAATATCTATACATATTTATATATACACATTTAAATATCTATATATACTTGAATTAAAAACATGATCGTGTAATTCTCGCTGATGTAATGTTAAGGAACTCTTTTGATTGAACCAGAGACAGCATCTTGAACATTTGTTGCCTTTTCCTTGATCCCTTCTTACGATGTGCCTTTGCATATGCGTCAAGTAAGCGTACACATTGGACGCGTTCGGCTTGCCTTCATTCACAAAATGTATTACCTTTCACAATAGAAAAATTGTATTAATCTATATTAACAGGAATAGGATTATCTGTGATATTTTCCTCTTCTCACCTTAAGACAATATGGGCATTGCAATCCTTCACCTTTTTCGTGAACTTTATAATAATGATCTATAATGTCCTTATGACTGGATGTTCGATAGCCGCAATTTTCGCAATGATACGGCATCTCGGAAGGATAATGCATCAATGACAAATGATCAATTAACGATTTGCTCTTACCTGAACGAGAAACATGTACAAATGTGATTACCTCGCATTATACATCTTATTTATCTTCTTACATAATTACGGATTACAAGTCAATTTAAAAATATTAGCTTACCAAATTTCTCCTCGCAAATCGCACAAACTACCATGACGCTATCAGAATGTCCGAAATTGCTGTGTGTTTCTGACACATGAGTAATCATTTGATGCCGAGACGATAGCGGGGTACAACAATATCGGCATACCGATAATTCCGGTTGACCCGGCACTTGCGGTGGTACATGACTAACCATATGCTCCATCACTTCTGTGTTAGATCTCATTACAGTCGTGCAGAGGAAACACTACAAGCCCAAAAAAATTATTTGTCAAATATAAATATAGTTTGATATAAACATAGTTCAGATATAAACTGTCATGCTAATAGTATGACAACACAAAAATTTTGAACAAACCTTAAAATATAAAGAAATCCTTAATTCTTTTAAGACGAGATTTTGATCACCCTCTATTGTAGCATAATATAATTCTTGAAGTTGAATTTGATCTTTCAGATCTTTTTCATGTTTATCTTCTTTTTCTTTATTATTTTTAGAATCAATTGTTGCTCTTTTTGCTTCATGTTCCGTTGAAGTTATTATACCTCGTTTTCTTCCTCTGCGCTGTGTTTTTGCTGTAATAGTTTCGGGAAGTTTCTGAGATATTACATCAGTTATCGGAGTTGAATCTTTCGATGTTGTAACTGATGTATCAGTTGACGTGGAATAAGACCAATTTTGAAATGGATTAGCAGCTATATTCGTCAAGCGATCTAGCAGAGATTCATCTAGAAAGATATACAATCTTTTTATTCGATAATCTAATATTAAATTCGCGTACAATCAGAAATTGTTAAATTTTTATCTGTGATCAATGACATTTATCACTCACTGGAATCGATTCTAGTTTGCTCCGAGATATGTCGTATAAGATTGTCAAACGCGCGTTCCGCTGTAGCACCATATATCTCCCTCCATATTAATTCGTCTAAGAACTGTTGTATCATTTGCCTACTAAGCAAACTCAATGTGTTCTGAAACATTCTCGGCACAATTTTTCTAAGATATTCCATAATATGAAAATTGCTCATGAGATTTCTAGGGCTTTGTTCTGAAAATGAAGACTGAAAGACGTGATTATAGCCCATTTCATTCAACGTACTTTTGTCGACAGTGAAGTCGGTCATTATTTTGGAGTCTGTATGGACCCAGTCTTTTAATGGATGTAGAATATTATTGAATCGTCTTCTAAATGATCTCTCCCCTTCCTGTACTGGTTCACACGCACGTAATCGTATATCCAATGTAGACGGGTCTAGAATGCCGAGAACTTCGACTTTCACCTAAATAAATAAAAAGCCGAAAATTCGTCATTATCCAATTTTTTTTCTAGTGAAACAAGAATATCAAGATATATCACCTGTCGCATATGTCCATCTTGCGATGTCGTGCCTAAACTAATCACACCGACTTGTATTACTGAATTTTTACCGCCCATCTTACGACTTTTGTCCCACACTGCTGCTGTACAAATGCTACGTAGATTTGTATAAAAATTTTTTAGGTACATATTGGATACTTTCACCCAAGAGACTACGTTTTGCACGTTAGTTTGACACGCCCAATGATAAATCAATTTTAATAAGACTGTGGGTGTATAATGGGCTCCTTGAAAAATAGAACCAGAAAAAACGGAAACGAATCTGTCGGGACAACAACTAGATATCCATACATAGCCACCGGAATAGGGAAATGTTCCTTGATCGCTATACATTCCCAGTTTGAGTTTAGGTCTCTGATAGTTCGAACTATGCTGCAAACAGTATTGTTCCGATTTTACTAAGCCTTGTTGTATCAACCATTCAGCGAATTTTGTAGCAGAAAACATGAGCACATTTTTAACTTTGGCATCTGAAAAATTTCAGTTATTAATACGCGTTTAACGCTGCACGCTTGTTATATATTGACAAAAAAAAAAGAAAAAATTATACCTAATGCCTGTCTTTCTTTTTGTGCAACTTGTGGTGGAGTGTCTTTATTACGTAAATTTGGTCTTGCTATTACAACTAAGGATGGGTAAGTTCGGCCACCAGTTGTTTTGTTAAACGTATATTCTCTGCCATCAGGTAGATTCTTTTTAGATTCATCAATTTGTTCAGTTGCTATATTTTGTAATGAATAAAATTAATTATTTAATATATTAATGTTTGTAAAAATATTACATTGTTTCTTTAATTTTAACCTGTGTTTTTATTGCCGATGGATATTCCACCTATACTAGTGTGTTCTGTAGGAGTGGTCTTAGTAACAGCCTTCACTCTGAGATTTGTCACATTTTGAGGAGTGACAGAAACTGAGGGATCCATATTATTTTTATTAGTTAATTCTTTGTTTTAATTTTCTTTTTTCTTTCTCTTTATAAAATATATCAATTTATAAAATATTACATTACCTTTATTTGATACATGTGGTGATGCAGCTTTTGATTTCACGCGAGTAACTGTGGGTGCTGACTGTAAGAATAAGATATTGTAATATATTTATTAATTATTAACTAATTAGTGTAAAATTGTGTAACTTCTTGTAAAATCATACTTCTTCTATAATATCAGGTTGTTGCACTTGAAGAACTTTTGTCCTACGTCCAGATCTGGTGTACTTATACTGAAAAAATATTGATTAAATTTGTTTAAAATAAAAAAATATTAATGTGATTAATATTAAGAATCTATTCTTAATAAAGAAAATACAAATAGAATTGAAAGTACATTCTCTTGTTGAGGCTGAGGAGTTACAGTCGAAGTTGCAGATGTGGTTGTAGTTGTTGTACCTGAAACTGTTTAATCCTAATTGGTATTCGTTCCCCTTTGACTAGTATTCGTGAGTCCAGTGTCCCCAACAAAACTTTTAATATGTATTTTTGCTTAAAGTTAACATAAGTAAACAATTTTTTTTTTCAATTTAAAAGTGAAATTTGAGGAATAAAATTATGTAATTTAAAATTAAGATTGTGAAAGAAATTGTTATAAACAAAGCTAGCTGAAGATTTGCGATAATTGAAAAAAATATCTACTGGACCCGCAAACACTAATGAAAGTTAAATTGTCTTCAATAAACTGCGGTTCTAACAAGTAATTTCCTTACCTTGAGTCTGCGTAACAGGTCCCAAAATAACATGTCCCATACGTGGATCAACTACTAGCTGAATGTTTCCTTGAGGCATGTTTCCTCCACTTGAATTACTTGTAATATTCAATTTAATTGGTGTTGAATTCTTATTTTGTTGAGTCTAAAAGTAAAAAGAAAAATATTATTTTTAGATGAGAAAATATAGTCTGATAATTATTGACATAATGCTTGTGAACAGCTAAATCAAATAGAAAAGTTCTGTATCATTTTGCGTTTTTTGCAATAGCTAAATGAGAAATTAATTTATAAAGGTTTGATAATTAATATATATATATATACACAAGTCGCTGATAGACAATCTAGTGTTTACAATTTTTAAGTAAGCAGCATGGCAATGACTTGTCTCGTACTTACCAAAGTCGTAATCGACAAAAATTAAAGTTACTTGGAATTTTATATGTAGAAGCGTATTTTTTAACTATTTTTCAACAGCTATCAGACCGTATTTTTGCCAAAGTATATATGCTCATTTTACATGCCTTTTACGATCATTTACTAATTGTCAAGGGAGGAAAGGATAGTTTTCGTCGATTTTAAAAAGTATTTTAAAGCAATTTCGTCATTTAGATTTATCCAAATTGTCTTTACTTACAAATGGTACATAATATAAATCAATGTGTCATTCCTCATTTCTTCCATCACAATTCCAACATGACCGCGGCGACTATTCGGGAGCCTTAAATGATGACCTCAAATTTCTCTTGAATAGTACATTTTAGAGAAAGATGTTTCAGACTAAAGTTTTGTGATTTCGAAGGAGACTTAAGATGATATTATTGGTTTGACCTTGGATAAAGCTAATGCCGACAGTAATGTAACTTTCAAGCCTTATAACTCGCAAAGTACCTAATAAAAAATATTTTATTATAATGTTTTGGAAAGCTCTAGAGAGAGAGATAAATTACAAAAAGATATAATGAAAAATGGGAGGTTCCATTAAAAAAATTCAAAGTGACCTTGCCCTCACTTTAACATCACTCAAGATCAAACCAATAATACCATTTTATATCTTCCTTGAAGTCACCAAATTTTTGTCTGAAACATTTTTCTCTGAAATGTACTGTTCAAGAGAAATTTGAGGTTGTCATTTAAAATGGGATACTATATATCAATAATTATCAGACATCCTGTACATATAAATTTGTTCTCCCCATTATACTAAATAAAAAAGTTTATAAATAATTAAAATACTTACAACATTTAAAATCTGAGGATTAATCTGCGAGTTATTCTGAACTGCTGCTGAAGTCTGTGTTGAAGGTCTGTAATTAATAAATTATGTAGTAATCATATTTGACACTAGTGCATTTTATAATTAAATACTTACACTGTATACTGATAACCACTGGTATCCCCTATTTGACATATCAATTTAGCTCCCTGTTCTTTAATCAATTCTTCTAGCATAGCTGCAACCTGATAATAACAAGATTGATGTATAATATATGCTCATGTCCCCAAAAAAAAAATTATTGCCAGATAAAATTACTTTATCATAATTCTCTTTCTGCTTTGTTTTTATTTGCAGTTGAGCTTCACTAAGGGGTTCCTCTATGCACTCCAAGTTTAATGTCATGTTGAGTGGACGAGCGTTCAAGACAGAACGCGAAAACATCCGTGCTCTTGGCATTTTGTTCAGTAATTCTTGTATAAAAAAATCATAAACATTAGATTACATCAAAGTTAAATTGCCCTGATCTACAATAAATATAATAAGCCTTTTGCTTTAAACTCTGAACTGTAACAATAAGTTGCTCTAAACTTTAAATTTTAATTGGGATTTAACTTATTTAGCATAAGGATTACAGTTTAAGCAAAGGAAACGCTTTTTGTTGGAAAAAATACATTAGAGTTTAAAATTTAAAGCAAAAAAGTTGAAGATTTATTACACTAATTGTAGATCGGTACACACCTTATTTAAACACTAAATATAACTGAAAAATAGAAAAAAATGGACAAAAACGTAAAAATTCTCTAAATGGAAGTTTAGATCTAAATCACTAAGCACAACGACAATTATTCGTAGAAATTTTGCGAATACATCAGAATACACAGATTATACGTTCCCACTATCAGTTTGTCGATGCTATATTATTCTAAAAGAAATATTCGACGATCGACGACAACGACGCTGGAAAAGGATCCATACCGACACTCGACGGTTGTCTATGCTTGCTGCCGTCCTACTAATGTATTGTATTTCTTGCATCCGATTTTAGACACTAGATAGAACTAAAATTCTTCTTTGGATTTCAAAACGGATTACCGAAGAAATGAATTTTTTTATTCATTGATAAAAAGCCGCCGAGTCACAGAACTAATGAAACAAACAATACGTAACCTAACAATTGCTAAATGTGCCGGAAAACCAGGCCAGGCGGTAAAACCTTGACAAATCTTGATGCTCGCCATGAAGGATAGAGAACAGGAGATCGAACTTATACTATATGGACGAAGCCATCAAAAAGCGTAGTCAAAAGTGATCATCTGAATTAGTTCGATCTAGATGTCGCTTCCATTCCACGACACCGTCCTTGCAGTAGATCATATTAGTTTTACAAAGTTTTAGGTTGAAAGTTAAGTGGTTAAGTTTTAGATTGAAAGTTAAGTCTGGTCAAAAATAAGAAAATTTCATATGGCCATCAAATTAGTGAAGAGATCCTCGAGGCTACAATTCATATAATTATATTGGGAGTACAAATTAGTTCGGTCCGTTTTTTTGTGTTCAAAAATGCATTTATTTTAAAACAAAATGAATGAACAATTAAAGCATTGTCCATCGCTGCCTACTACTTTTTCCCATCCCTCAAGCAATTTTCGAATTTCAATTCCATCTCGAAAAAATGACTCGTCTTTGGAGGCGATCCAATTTTGGAGCCAATTTTCGATTTCTGCGAAAGAAGTGAACTGGTGACTTGTTGCATCCTTCGGAACAACCAGTAATCAGAAGGAGCAATGTCTGGAGAATACGGCGGTAAAACATCCCATTTAAGCGTTTCCAAATATTTTTTTACGACTTTAGCGACATGAGGCCGAGCGTTGTCATGAAGAAGAATAACTTTATTATGTCTTTGCTCGTATTCCAGCCGTTTTTCTCGCAATGCTCAAACGAATCAATTGTAACCGATACCGATCGCCCCGTAATGGAATCGCCAGGTTTCAGCAGCTTAGCAGTAAACAAGACCCTTTTGGTTCCACCAGATATAGAGCATGATCTTCGAACCATGAATGTTCGGCCGTGGTGTTGATATTGAGGTCGATGGCAACGATTGACTGGGCTTAGCATAGTATTTTTTCTTCTTGGAGTTGTCGTAGAATATCCACTTCTCATCTTCAGTCACAATCCGATGCAAAAAACCTTTTCTCTGTTGTCTTTGAATCAGCTTTTCGCAAGTGAAAAATCGCCTTTCAACGTCTCTCGATTTCAGTTCATAAGGCACCCAATTTCCTTGTTTTTGAATCATTCCCATGGCTCTTAATCGTACAGAAACGGCTTGTTGAGTTACCCCCAATGATTCTGCAAGCTCCTTTTGCGTTTGACTCTGATCTTCTTCGAGTAATGCCTCTAATTCTTTGTCTTTGAATTTTTTTGGCTGTCCAGAGCGAGGCTTGTCTTCAACGCTGAATTCTCCATCTTTGAAACGTCGAAACCATTCCCTACATGATTTATCAGTTGGAGCAGTGTCACCATAAACTTCGACAAGCATTCGATGGGCTTCAGCCGCACTTTTCTTCCAATTAAAGCAGAAAAT
>Ga0157363_1001048_pt1 | contig 22435 bp, 13 predicted proteins | sample AttsexASBM1_FD_111477 | JGI IMG/M metagenome (GOLD analysis project Ga0157363, IMG submission 111477) | Fungus gardens microbial communities from leaf cutter ant in Ribeirão Preto, State of São Paulo, Brazil - Atta sexdens ASBM1 | ecosystem: Host-associated > Fungi > Mycelium > Unclassified ... | reverse complement strand
TATATACACATAGTGATTAGTATATATATATATATATATATATATATATATATATATATATATATACATACATATATATATTATACGCGAGATTTTTAGATTAGACTATATATATAAATACGGACAACACACCTAACATAAGCCGTTTCATGTGTACTGTGGGACAATATAAACGATTTTGTATTTGTATAGAGTAAGTTGGATATAACAGTTATACACAACGCGATAATTTACGATTACGCCTACACGTAAAATTATATTCAAAATAAACCACAAAATCGAATGTAATTAATCAAACAATTTTTGAGTGTGCTTCGTTTTTATCCAAGATGGTATGGTTCTTCCAAAAGCACAGCGGAATAAATATTCGCCTGAAGACATCCATGTGTGAACAATTCAATAACAATTATTTTATGGAAAGTATGTCTCCGACACGTTATAGATGAACTGAGAGAGCCAAAACAAAGTAAAGGAGTATATATACTGGCCACAACCATATGCTATAATCTGTAAGAATCGACTAATCAAATATTCCTCTCTTACAGCCGAATGAGAGGAGAATACTCGACTATGATTGGTCAATTCTTATTGATTATGGCATATGATTACGGCCAGTATAAATCCTCCTAAATGGACAAATAATAATATACGATATGTATTATTTGTGTCTGTACAGTATTTTCTCTACATGCTGTCGTATGCAATGAAGTTTTTAAACATCATGCATTTGTTACTCGCACTTATTCTTCTGTATTGTCATATATATCGCATATGTTTTACATCTTTTAGATAAAGAAACAAAAAAAAAGAATAAGCTTTAGTAAGTATTATATGTGCAGTTAAATTTTTGTTATTTATGATGATGTAATGTTACATAGTTCTACGAAGATGCTTGTTAACGTCGACTGTATGCATCCCCACGAAAGGAACAAATAAGTTAAGTTTTGTAGTTTGTATAATAATACATCGACTGTAAAGCTATTATCCCTACGATAGTATACCGGATTAATTTTATGGAGGTTTTCAGGCTTATACTTCGTCCGACTTCATTGTGCTCTCGATACTAAAGGAGAATGCAATAGAAGAAATAAGTCACCGATGAACTGTTTCTTATGACACACTGCCTATATTATATGTTACAGCTAGTAGTATATATATTGAATTCACTAGTACCCTTAATCATGTAAATGTATTTCTTCTTTTGATCCAATCTGTCTCTCTCAAATTTCTTTATATTTTGTACCTGTGATAAAGTAATCAAGCTCTTTCTCTTCTTTTCATCAAAAGAATCATGCTCAACAGAAACGATAATAGTTATATGAATAAATTTTAGTCACCAGACATTTATTCGTATATGAAATTGTATTATTGAAAGAGATACTAAAATTAATGTTTTATATAATGTGTATTATAGTAATTTTATGTCTATTTATACTCTCTCATATTTATTTCTAATTTTTTGATGTAAAATTACAAGAATCGACCAACGTACTGATTTACTAATACAAAATTTTAATATTGCTTTATACATTGATATAAGATTGAAAAACCGAAAATAAAAATAATTATCAAATTATGTTGTTTTTTTTTTTCAATTTGGATAACTCGTAATATTATCCTGGATAATGTACTGTCAAAATTGTATTTTATTTTGCTATATACATACACTATCATATATGAACAAATAAACTAACATACACATTGCGTTGGTTTTATAATATATTTATTATAAATATATATAAATATTTACAAATTTTCTTTAATAATTATACAAATTATCGCTGTTTATAAATTATTGTATATTACAGTATAAGTTACTGATAAGACTGTTTAAACAACAGTTTTATCAGGTCTCTGAGTTAACTCATTATTCTAGTAGTTGTAGTAATCGAAATGTAGTAAAACGGTCATTACGATTTTCCATTTGTTATCCATGACTGTGATTAGAAAAGTTTGATTGAACATTTTGGAGCTCATTTGCTTGTATTCTATTTTGCCTTGATTAGAAAGAATAGAAACGATTCACCATATAAGTTTCCGCAAGCAATCGAGCATTTTTTTTTCAAATCAAAGTAGTGTAGAAATATGCATCGGAAAAATAATTTATTGCGTTCCATTTTAATTCAGTTATAGAAAAGCATACGTTTTGTGAAACAAAGGATAACGTTTATTAATTGTATTTTAGCGGGAAATGTTTATATTTTTCAAAACGACATAAATAATAGATGTCTCTGACAACAGCATGCGCAGCTAGAGCCATCTAGACGTAAACAGCGACTTTCAATGCAATCTCCTAATATAATGCAAATTTTATCCTTATAACTATTTCTTAATATTTTATATATCAGACACTTTATTATAAACGAGGAGATAAGTTTAACAAATTTGTTATGAGACAAATAGTGAAATAAAAATACAGATATCGTCTTAACACGAAGGTATTGAAATAAGAATTCATTTAGGCGTGACAAGAAATTCAAATTAAAATCCAAGTACATAAAAATCCAGGTACAGATACAAATGGATCTAATATTTTCAAATATTTCTACTTTTCTGATATTTTTATAGTCAAGAGTGCAAGAGTATGCGAATATTAGCATTTATTCTGTATTTGGCTGAGCGTATTAAGAGTATATAAATGGTATATGTTCTGAAAATAGCAACTATATTCAGAATTTTTATAGATTACATTTGTCAACAATGCCGACTACATCATTTTCATTCCATTAGAACAGTCCACATACATTCTTGGAATTATTTGAAATTAATATATACCAGTTAATATATACCAGGATGTTTAAAAAAGGTCGGATTTACTCGGGAGGATGATTTTTATTAACGATTTAAATTAATTAATAACAATATTTTATATTTAAAAAAATAAATGTTTAAATTAATTAATGTTATTTTATATTCATGATATTTTATATATTCTAAAGATGTGTTTTGGAACGCTCTTAACACCGGCTATTATATTCTAAAATAAAAAATAGGGTCCAGTAAAAAAGAATCGATCTTGATCTAACATTGGCGACGCCACCCAAGATCAAACTGATAAGATTTGTAAATAGATTTTTTCTTACAACTTTTGTCTGAAATATTTCTTTCAAAAACGTCATCCTCTCAAGTAAATCCCGACCTTATTTGAACATTCTGTATATATAATCAAAAGAAGATAAAAAGGAATATGTTTGGCAATATTATTGTTGCTTATTTCTCTTTGCCCAGAAAATGTAATATAGTTTCATGAATACTTTCGCAAACCAGCATGACTTGATTAGAGCTTGTAAGATCTGCGAAAGTGAACAAGTAGATAATAAGGATTATATAGTGTAATCAAATATATAATCAAACATTTGAAAGGTGTGTGTAATACATTAAATTAGTATTTATAATTGTCACACGTTCGCTTTCAAAAATTTTAACTTTATAAAATTATAATTGCTGGAAGGATAAATCGGCAATTTATTTATTTAGTATATTTTAATTAATATCATTAAAATATATTAATATTATATATGGAGTTATAGGTGTAATTGATTAGCAATTAAATTAGAGAGAATTATTCTATAAATCGTAGGACATATAGCAATTTTGTTCATTTTTATTTTCAATTAATGCATAAATCTTTTAGAAATATGTAATATAAAATGTCATTTGGATAATTAGTATGTAGTCACATGCATTAGATATATGCGATTTTAGAATACTCAATTAATCTTTTTTTCTTGAATCTAAATTTTTTACTAATAACATTTGGAAAATGTGCGCGCACGCGCGTGGAGAACGCACGCATGCCGCTTAAACTAATTTTAAGAGCGATATTCATAAGCCGATGAGCCAATTTGGATATTGCTTTAGATTTATGTATTTTAATGGAAATGGAAATAATAGTAAACTTATCCATAACCTCACAATAAAATGAATTTCAACCGATTGAAACTCGCCCTATGGATAAGTTTACTGCTATTTCTATTTCTGTTAGAGTAAATCTAAAGCAGTATTCTCATTGGCTTAACGATTTAGAATGTTTTCCATTTGATGATACAAGTTGTCACAAGATGACACAAGTGTCATTCTATTTTTGTCTCTGAATGTCAACAAGGATAGAACTGATTCTTTAGTTATTCTTATGTCTCCGGCACACTAACGCGATGTTCGTATCACGCGCGACACGCGATATCCAATGAGTGTACTTTGTGAGTAATAACTTTATCGATGTTTTCATTCTAAAGGTATATTGTTATTGGATATCGCGTGTCGCGCGCGGTATTCGGCGTGCGGCAAAAATTGGATTGAGTTCAACTTTTGCCGCATGGTGAAAATTATATATATCTATTATTTCCGAGCAAACGAGATGTTGATTGGCTGTCGCGTCAACTTCCGCTACGCGGCAAGCGTTGCTGTGTTCTGTTTGCAGGAGCTATTATATTCAAAACCGTCTTAAGAACAGTTTTAAAAATCATGAATCAATGACCTTTCCACTGGATCAGAATGTAAGAACTAACCAACTACAGTCGAGCATTCCCCTGTTGTTTGATTATAATAGGAGAATACTTGACTTGGTCAAGTAGTTGGTTGGTTCTTACATCCTGATCCGAAAACCTTCGGTGGAAACTAGGCCCATCAGAGGGTTGCATTAGCGTCTTAAGACATTATTTAAGACAGTCTTGAAATAAGAATCGACTACGAATACCGGCCTATGAATACCAGCCACAGAACTCGATAACACTTGTCACGCGATACACTTGTCACGTGGCAACGTTAGCGCAGTAGCCAATCATTCATTCGCTTTTACGAGAAAACAATGAACTGATTGACTCTCGTGCCAATTTCCGCTGCATGACAAGCGTTGCCGCGTTCTGTGTGCACGAGCCATAACTTTGGAGCAAAAATTTGACTGCTTGTTCTATTTAGGTCCAATTGTATCAATGTTAGTTTGACTTTAAGCGAAACTTAATTTTTTCTTTCATTTTTTAAAGCTAATAAAGAGACAGAAAGAGCGAGAGTTTTAAGCCTTATTTAAAATTAAAATAATGTTGGTGCAATCGGACTTTAAGCTAGTATTTCGAATTCGTTCTTTTCAAGATCATATTAAGTAAAGTCTTAATTGTCCCTCTAATTCTTCCTGCAATAAGTTTGTAGAGCAGTCTTCCATCAGACTTACGCTCATCGTGTTTTATATTAACGTCTTTAGACACAAGCTCTATGTGCATGTAAATCTCAAAATCATATAGAAGCATCTAAAATATGTAAATTTTTATTATATTAAGTATTTTTCTTTTGTGATAACTTATTTTTCTGCTTGCATATTAATGTTCTAAGTGAGTTAAAACTATTGGCATGTTTATCGATGTTCTATAATTAGAGTTATAACTATTAGCATATATATTCTATTTCTTCGCATGCGTTTCTTCTCACTCGAGTTAAATCTTATATTTTTAATAATAGATATGTGTGTTAGCACATTTTTCTCTTTTTTTGTATCTTTCTTATTTAATAGGGAGTTTTTGCAATACTGTTTATTCAAATACGGTGAACGTTAAGATCAGGTTATTTTTTTATAATAATTACTTAAGAAAAAAATAACGTGACTACGATATCTGGATTTACGTTATTGAAAAAATTCCCTAATAATATAATTTTCTCTATATATAAATTGATTCTTTGGCTGGTATTCATAGACTGTGTTCTAAAATTCATTGCCAGTGCTGAAAATATATAGTATACGTAAACTGTAAATTTTCAGCGTTGGCTGTGAATTTTGGAACACAGTCATAGCCAGTTTTTATATTTAAGATCATCTTAAATTCTGTCTTGAAGGGTCATAAATCAATAAGAAAGCCATATTAACATTTTAAGACATTACTTAAGACAGTCTTGAAATAAGAATGAATACCGGACTAAGACTGTCTTATATATAAGACCCGACTATGATTGTGGTCAAAGTCTTGCTACAAACGTTTTGAAGCGTTTAATGAATTTAGAAGAAAAAATTTTGTAAACTGACAAATTGACCAATTAAAAAAAATGCTTGTAGCATTTTGTCGCGTTGATCATATCCTATAAATACCTTTGTATCATGGCCTCCGCGCTTGAGAGAACTTGCTTAGAGCACATAATAAATGCTGCTTCTCTCTCTTTCTCTCTCTCTCTCTCTCTCTCTCTCTCTCTCTATCTCTCTCTCTTTTTAATTAGTTCGTAACAAGACTTAAGACTGAAAACGGTCTTGAATATAAGAATCGACTATTGATATATGAATATCGACCTAAAGTCCACCGCCATTATGTGCAATGGAATAATTGAAATTGGATTAGAAAGAATGGAGCGATCGAGAGAGAGTGGAGAGAACTCATCCGGAAGCCGCCATTTATAGTGCACATTTAAGTGAGTAGGAGCAAAGAGAAACCTGAGAGAGGACATGACAGCCCAAAATCTAGTAACACAAAATGCTGCCATGCGCTATCGTCTTCTGAAGAAATGGATGTTAACTACACAACAATATTCACCTTTTTACAGTGTTCCTGATAAAAATAAATCGCTGAAATTGTTGAAATTTTTTTATTAATTTAATAGATTTTAGTTATTTTAGCGATTTCAATTAATCTGTTTCCATTAATTCTATTTCCATCAAGACTGCAAAAAAGTGAATATTGTTGTGTAGTTAACATCCACTTTTTCAGAGAGTGGTAGCGCGACAGCATTTTACGGTTACAGATTTTAGCTGTCGTGTCCTTTCTCAGTAGGAGATATGATAGGAGCGTGATGGAACATACGGTGCTGCATACACTTATATTGTACTATTATTGTATATACGTTCGTGTATATATATATATATATATATATATATATATATATATATGCATTGTAAATGGCAGAACCAATCAGAGAAGGAAATGCTATCATTCCACTCTCCCTTGAATCTCTCTAACTTGAGTGATCTGGAGCCCAGGAGGTCGATTCTATATTTTCAAACAAGGTGAAAATTACAAAAACAAGCAAATTTATTAGGTGTTAACCAATGATAATCAGTATTCTAGTAAATTCGCTCACTTTTATAATTTTCACCTCATTTCAAGATACAGAATCGATTTCCTGTTTAAAAGATTGTGCGTACACGCGCTGACAGATGGCGACAGGGCGTTGCGGACGAGACATCAATTCCAGCCAGCGATCTATATCGACTTTGTAATCCTAGCGCAGGCGAGATCGCGAGATCTCGCTGGCTCGGTCACGTGATACCGTACTTCCACAGTTATTTTTTCAGGCATGATGGCGCCAAACGCTAGTATTCACTTTTATGTAAATATATTATTGATTTGGTGCGTACCGCGATCGAGCACGAGCGTTCGCCGTACCGCGGCCGGCCGTCGTAAGTAACCCCGTCGCGGGGTAGCGCGCGGACCCGCCGGCGGAGTGAGTAACGGACTGGCCTGTGCCGCCCGCCTGGAATCGCTAATGAGGACATGTTGGTTAGGCTGCCGTGACAGAAAGAGAGAGAGAGAGGACCGAGGCCGTTACGCACTTGCTGGGCAGGAGCCCGTCGGCGTGTTCCGCGGCGGCTCGGGAGCGCGCACGGCTCACGCCGGCGGCCCCGCGGCCGGTTTCACGCCTGCACGCGATCACGTGCCGTCTCGCGCGCGGAAATATATCCGGCTAATAGATCAATAATAAGGTATTTAATGGTCTTCCCGAGTGTATATGTGTGTGTGTGTGTGCGCGCGCGGGGGAGACCTGTGGTGGAGTGCGCGCGACGCTGCTGCCATCTGTATTGTCAATGTTGTCGGGCAGCAGCAGCAGCAGCAGGAGCAAACCAGCACCAGCAGCAACGTAATGGAGCCGTGAGCATTCTCGTAAGCCGTACGCAATTGCATCAACCGTGCCGACCGTCATCCTCCGTGTGTGTACAATGAGATTTAACGCCGCCCGCGGCCCGCTCGATCGTCGACACGTGCAGTGAGTTGTGAATGTGTTGCCCCATTAAAAACGCCGCGGAGATCTGTACAAGCGCTTAAGTATACGCGAGAGAGCGCGATCCCCGCGGGGCGCCCCGTTCTCTCTCTCGCTCTCTTTCTCTTTCTTTATCTCTCTATCTCTATCTATCTCTCTCTTTCTCTCTCTCTCTTTCTTACTCTGTCCCAATGTTTACATGATCGCGCCCGTCGTGGACGATGGAATTGCGATTTCGTCGATGACTCTGCGCCATCCATCGTCCACCGCGTCCATCGTTCGCGCGGCCGCTTTCGCGGCCCCGCGTTTCGCGGTGCGCCACGCGTAAAACGTCTCGGCCGTCGCGCCCCGTGGTCGCCGGGATTGTTCGTGGCGACACGCGCATCCAGTCCGCGGTCCTGCGTTTTTTATAACCTCTTTTCTCTCCCCCGTGCGACGGAAGATCCGCCAGCCATCGCGGGGGACGGACGCGCGCGTATCGCCGATCTGACGGGTGTCCCCTCCGTGTGTTTACAGCCGACGGCGACGACGCGCGCCGCCGTTTAGTGGTGTCGCGCGCATTGGAGTAATGCCGCGGGTGCCCGCCGAGGATACCTGACGTCGCTCCGCGCTCTGGCTCGGCCCGACTCCAATTCTCTTCTCGCACACCCCTCCCTGATATCGTCATCCTTACTCTTTTAGGCGAAATCGTATATATCGTATGGAATGTTGCTCCTTTGCCGTTATTCGGTAAACTGACGTACCATTTGTACACGTGAGACTTGGTGCACACGAACGATTTGTATATATTTATCTCTGGAGTCGCTATTGTACTCGAGAAACTGTATCTGTTTTCTATTCTTTGCGGTAGACTATCGTAATGTGTATTGTAGTATTATAATTTTAATGCTTTTCGTAAGTGTGTAACATTTTTTAAATAGTTTTTTTAAATTTATTTCTTGCACATAATTTCTGTCATATTTTTTTTCTTTTTAATTTGAGGAATCTTCTGTGTATATTTTATATGTATACACACACACACACACACACACACACACACACACACACACACACACACACACACACACACACACACATATATGTGTGTGTATACATAATTGCTTATATTTTCTGAATATTTTCTTATTTTAGTACAATTTTTACACCTGGCTCCTGCTATATTTTCTTTCTTTCTATTTGAGATAAAAATTTATATTTTTTCATTTATATTTGTGTCTTCTTTTTTCCTAATTAAAATATGTTTATATTATAATATGTTTATATATTTAATATATTATGTAAGATATTTTATATGGAATATTAAAGAAAAGTAAGATTTAAATATTTCTATGATATCACTCAAGAATATAAATGAGAGTATAAAACTTCAAATAAAATTAATAATCAACGGATAAAGTTGTAAATTATTATGTCAAATTTTGGGTATTAATGAACAAACTGGTTTGCGATCTATTATTATTATTCTAAAATTATCCTTCATACAATTGTCATTTAGTAAACTACACATTTTTTGTCATTAACTTGCAATAAAATGATTGTTATTGATAATTTTCTTCCCAATTTGTGAAATTTTTCGAAATCAAGCGATACATTCTTTATGTTTCAGTTCTGAAGATAATCTGCTTTCCAGATAATAAATATATGGATAACTATGTAGTAAGTTTATCTCTATACATAATATTTTTAAAAATATATATTGAAAAAAGAATAGAAAGCTCAAAAAATACGCAATTGTTATTTCAGGGTGTACACAGTTCACCTGCATGTGCCACGTACCACTAGCTTATTTGGCATAGTAGAATGGCACAACGAGGCAAGAGGCATAGAAACGACAATGATCTGGCGTCTTGTCCGGGCGCTATTAAAAGGCGCAAATGTAGATTGGGCCCAGCTGCCACTGGTTCATCGGCACTGGCAGCGACCATGGGGCCCTCAGAAGAAGAGGAAACGATGGCGTCATCTAGCCAAGGGGGAGCACCCTGGTCCGCCCGATCTGTCAGTGATATCAAGATTCCCAGTATATACAATCGAACATCCGCGGAAGCACCAGCGGAATTATTTCGTAAAGACCTGATCAGCGCTATGAAATTGCCGGACAGTGAACCATTGAGTCCAAACGAGTATTGGGTTATAACTGATCAGTGGAAACAGGAGTGGGAAAGAGGTGTTCAAGTACCCGTTAGTCCGGATGCTCTTCCTCAACCGAGGGTTACTGTTACACAGACGTCTCCTTTGAAGTTACAAGCTGAATTCAAATTGTGAGTGCATAATGTGTATTGTTAGTAAATTGTGTGAAATACCTTGTTGATGATTTATCATTAAAGTGCGGTATAATATCTTGTAACGAAATCATCCCATGTTTTTCAGGCCTAAAAAGTTAATAAGAATATCTCGTGATGATTATTTTAACTCGGAGGATCATCATTTAAGTACTACTCCAGCAAGAGCGGAGAAAGCTTGTGCTTATGATCTCGATGATACTGACATTGCCTGGTTGGAAGTATTCAATGGAGAACGTGCACAGGTACAATCAATTGTTTATAGTTATACTAAATCAATTGATGACATTTCTTTGAAGTCTTTTAATTTTGTGCACAAAGAATTTGTGTTATCTTGATATCTTATAAAAGGTACGATTAAAAGATAAGATTTTTAAATATAAATGTTATAATTAATCTGGAGACAAATTTCTCGGCGCTAATTATATTTTATATGACCAAATATATTTCCTGTTTTGTATAAAATATTTTATATAATAAATAAAAAACAAAGTAAAAAGTTTTAATACATCTCTGTTGCAAGAAAAATATATTTATATAATAGAAAAAGAATGGAAATTTTTAATAATTTTTAATAATTTCTGATTCTTAAATGTATGTGAGACATTTCACCGATATTTTTAAAAAAGAATTTGACTTGGGAGTAGTCATCTGAGATATTTTTGCTCTAATTAAAACACTATTATTAACAACACATATTATCTATTATTGTACTTCCAATTTATTAGTATTTGAGAACATTATGAATTTAATCACAATTTTTTAAAAACAAGTAAAATCAAATGGAATAAGTATAATACAAGTAGCTTATTATGATTTCTAAAAAAATAAAAATTTCAATATAACATTTTTTTATTATGAATTTTTTGATGGAAATGCATATTTAAAGAATATTTTACAATTTATATTTTTTCATCTGAAGTATCAAAATATTTATGTAATTATTTCTAGGTTTAATTAATCAAATTATGTAGTATTTTTACAATCGTTTTTATTATTTCTAATGACATAAATAATTTGATAACTTTTATTTATTATTGAAATTATTTTTGATTATTATTAAAAAAATTAATAAATATTTATAACCAATGATTGTATTATTTATTATTAATTTTTTTATATACATACAATATTTATTAATTAACAACATAACACATGCAACAACACATTTTACATTAATATTTTATATTAAAATTGTCCAGGCTGGACAACCGCCGGTTACAGAATCGCAGTTAGAACGTGTCATTGAAGAATTGGAAGTGCGTTGTTGGGAAAGGATTCAAACAATCGTGAAGAATGAGGAGGGACTTGGGATTGAATACGATGAAAATGTCATTTGTGATGTTTGCAGATCGGTGAGTGATTAATTTACTTTTATATAATGCGAATTTGGAATATATATAATTTATTATATATTTGGAATATATAATTTATTGTATGTGCTTCACATGTGTATGATATATTCAATTTGTGTTAAATTGTTCATAACACAAATTTTTATGATAGCCGGACTCGGAAGAGGGTAACGAGATGGTGTTTTGTGATTGTTGCAACATATGTGTACATCAAGCTTGTTACGGCATTACTTCAATACCCGATGGCTCTTGGTTGTGTAGAACTTGTTCATTAAGTCAAAGACCTGACTGTGTATTATGCCCTAATAAGGGAGGTGCAATGAAGTGTACACGAAGCGGTCAAAAATGGGCTCATGTTTCGTGTGCGCTTTGGATTCCCGAAGTTAGCATTGGTTGCGTAGAAAGAATGGAACCAATTACAAAAATATCCAGTATTCCGGTAAATAATAGTAAAATCTTATAATTATTAATCTACTGTCTATATCTACTATTTTTAGCATTATTCAGATTTAAATTAATATTTAAAACATATTTTTTTTTAAACATTTAATTATATATGTTACATTATATATTTTTAGATATTTAAATTAACTTGAGATTTTGTTATTGTGATTCTGGATATACAAATTGATTAAATGTAATAATAACGAATTGCAGCAAAGTCGATGGGCCTTAATTTGCGTTTTATGCCGCGAACGTGTGGGTGCTTGCATCCAGTGCAGTATAAAAACATGTAAAACAGCGTATCATGTTACATGTGCTTTTAAATATGGGTTGGAAATGAAGGCTATTATCGAGGATGAAATGGCAGACGACGGTGTGAAATTAAGGGTAAGCTATTACATGCGATTCAAATTCATTGGAATTGTTTGTGACTACAATTATATAGAGTCATTTGATAATTTCGTGTTTGTAGTCGTATTGTCAAAAGCACAGTAGAACAAATACAAAAGACAAAGTCGGCGTTGGTGGTAGCGTCGGAAGTGGAGGAAAGGGTGGGTCAGATTCTGAAGATGGTGAATCCAGACGACGGAAGCGGAAAGACATGACTTCTGAAGAAAAAAATCAAGCACGTGCAGCTAAGTATGTGACATAATTTTTTAACATGCTTTTCAAAAGCAAAAATAAAATTATAAATACATATCAGCTATATCTTATTAATCTTGTTAAAGCCCGATTGCACAGTTATTTTGATAACGTTCTTTTGACTTTAAATAAAGTTTAAAAATCTCTTTCTTTTTTTTTAAGCCGATAGACAGACAGAAAGGTAGAGAGTTTTAAGTATGTTTAAAATTAATGTTGATACAAACGGGCTTAATGTATTTAAATTTGTACTATAATATTAATTGATTATACTAATTTGTGTGATTATACCGTTTATGTGTCAGTATGATTAAAAAATCTAAAAAGTAAAATTTTACGGAGAAAAGATCTTACATTAATAATTTAGCTTTAACAGACAAAGTTATGGAATATCAGAAAAAATTTTAAATAAAATATTAAGAAAATAAATTAGATTTTGGTTTTGGGTCAAATAAACCTAAACAGACCAGGGTTAAATGTTTGAAAATTTATGAAATTTTAAAATAATACAATAATGATAAAATTCTTATATATAAATAATATAAAAAAATATATTTTTAATAAAAATATATATAATATTTTAATTCCTTGCGTTTTATGTATTTTATAAAGAATTAATTATTTTTAAAATTATGTTTAGAAAAATAAGTGTAATATTCAATTATTGTTTTCAATTCATATTAGGCTGCAAGAAATTGAAGCGGAATTTGATAAGCATGTTAGTATAAAGGATATTACTTCCCAACAATTGGATATAGATCCTGATAGCATCATATACATATATAACTATTGGAAACTGAAGAGACGAGTAAGTCGTCGATACAAATTCTTAGATGTGAGAATATTACAGTGGATATGGTTTGTAATTCGTATATATTACTTTTTAGGCTGGTCATAATAAACCATTATTAGCTCCTCGTTGTGGTGAACTGTCGAGTGCAGGAGCTCGCGCTCAAGGTCAAGCGGCCGATGTAGAAAAAATGCGTACGTTTGTTCAATTGCGACAAGATTTGGAACGCGTACGAAACTTGTGTTACATGGTTGGCCGCCGCGAGAAACTCTGTCGCACTTTCCTGAGACTGCGCGAACAAACCTTCCACAAACAGGCAATGGTGATGGCAGGACCGCCACTATCTCCGACGACGGCCGCAGCTATTGTCGAAGCCAATCATGGACCTTCAATATACGATCGTCTCTATTCCCATCCCGATGCCGAAGATCATACTCATGACTTCAACACAATACTCGCCCGAATCAAGGTTGAACCGCCCACACCAACGTCTACCGATGAGAAGAAAGTACAGCCGGACTTCAACGGTGCGTCTAATAAGAAACCTTATTTCAATGGTTCGGTCAGAGGGAAGAGTCTGTACGGTAGCGATTTGTCATCTATGAGTAGTAGCGAAACGGACGCAATAAAAATGGAGAGAAAAACAACCGGTAAATGCACAAACAAATCTAAGACTTTGAAAGTTGAGATCGAATCGAGTTCAGAAGATGATGGGAATGCATTATCGAAGAACAAAACTCCCGCTAGACGAAAAACAAAGAAGAACGCACCGGATAGGCCACGAGTCAAACTGCGTGATAGTAGCGAAAGTGATAAACTGGACATGGTGAACAGATCACGTACTCTGCAACATATAGAGCTCGGTAGTTCTGGCAGCGAGAGCGACGAATTGTTACCGTTGAGCACCAACGCCAGTTCTCGCCTCGGTCCATCAGCAGCTTCTGCTATATATTCGGATACTGATTCAGATTCACAAGAGCATCATTCCCATTCGGCCGTACTTATCACAAAAGCTGCGGTGAAGGAATTCTCAGCAGCGGATATATCAAAGAACATGCAGAAAAACTTTACATGTAAAGATGCCACAAGGTCAGATTATCAAGATGAATCTATGAAGAATAAAGAGAACGTGAAAAATTCGAAGAAGAAAGAATATATACCATCCGCTCTGATAGTTCCGCAGCGGCAAGCGGCGAAGAAGGCATCTGAAATCATGCAGCGAACACAGGGTAAGAAGGAGAATACCACGAGCGAACCTGTAGAGTTTGTGAAATCGCCTGGAGAACCTCTGAAACCGACTAAAGAAAAACCATCTGGCAAGAAACAGCGCGACAACAAGACATCAAAAGACACTAAGAATAATGACGTTTATGATTTCGACAAGGAATTCGGCGATGGCTCGGAGATTCTTGCTTACGTACCGCAACGGCAAGCTGCAAAGAAAGCCGCGGAACACATCAAGAGCGGCATGGGCACGAAAACTACTCAATCCGAGCTCGAAACCGCGGATGGAAAACCAAAGAAGGAATTGCCAGATGGTGGTAAGAGGAAAGAGGTCAAAAAGGAGGAATCGCCGAAGAAGGAGGAGCTGCCGACAAGAAAGGAAGAGTCACTATTGAAAGAGAGACGGGGAAAGAAACAGGTGCCTGAAAGCAGCAATAGCGAGAGCAGCAGCAGTGATAGTAGCAGTGGCAGTAGCTCTTCGGAGAGTAGCAGCGATTCCGATGTAGCTAAGAGTCCGATACAGAAAATGTCAAGCATCACTAAGGAGCCAACTTCCTCTTCAACTACTACCAATACTACGTCCTCCGAAAGCGATAACGGTAATCAAGTGAAGAACAAAACTGCAAATAAACGGCAGTCAATGAATAAAATTACAGACGAAGCGGTCGAATCTGAGAAGAGGACTGTCGCAGGACGGAAACTCAAGAAGCTGCCCGATAAGAAGCTTAAAACTTCCGACGGGCGGCATGGACCAGAGTTTCAGCCGCCGCTTACTGAGAGAGAAGAATCAGGTAGAACCGTCGTACCTAAGGAGCAGCAACAGGCTCAACAACAACAGCAGCAACAACAACAGCAGCAGCAGCAGCAACAACAACAACAGCAACAGCAGCAGCAGTCCAGTAAAAGAGCCGACCAAAGAGACTCCAAAAGATCCCTGCAAACACAACAGTCAGCTGACCAAAGTGTGCTCGGTGGGTCTCGAAATAATGTTGGGCTACGAAGTGTATCTGGGGCCAAATCTACCAAAAAATCGAGTCAGTCGATTAAGCAGACACAACAGCAACAGTCTACTCTCAGAGGCAAAGAGGACAGCGGCGGAGCAGCGTTCAGAGCGAAATCGGAGACGCGCAAACGAAAATCAAGCGAGGTTACCGCAAAGGAGGACAAGGGTAACAAGGAAACGACATCGCTCAAGAAAGTGGAAAAGAAATTAATGGAAAAGACATCCAAGGAAACCGAGAAAGATAAACATGATACTACTAATATTAAAAATGTCCCAGAACTTGTAGAACCTTCGAAAGCGACTGAGAATACTCCTAAAATAGATGATAAGAAGGTCAAGAAAACAAGTAATAAGAATGCGATCAATACATTGGAAGAGGAGATGAAACAGCGACGAGCGGAACGAGACAGTCCGAAGAAATCATCGAGGGGACTGGACAAGCTGCTTGAAAAACGCGAACATCTTGATAAACTTTCAAGGAGTAGAATTGCTATTCAGCAGGAGAAATGTAACGAAGAGAATAAAGATTTAAAAATTGTAGCATCCATCGCTAAGGAGACTATCAAGAACGAGGATATTAAGAATCACATGAGCGAGGAAGTTGCTGTGTTAGACATAATGAAATTAGAAAAAGAAGATGTAAAGAAGAATATCGAGATTATTTCAGAGAAACCTACGGACAGGAGAAAGAAGACAGAGCGAAAACTCGAGAGCGAGACGCAGGCTGCTGTCGAGATGATTACGGTTGAAGAAACCGTTATTAAGGAGTCCAACGATAATATTTGTTTGAGGTCAATGCCCGATAAAGTCTCTACTACATTAATAGAAAACGTGACTTCTGAGAAAGAGTGTCAGCAGAAAAGAAGAAAGTCCGTAAATCGTTCTATCTTTTCACCGCAACACGGCGGCAAGGATCCCAGCGTATCGGAGCTGTTCGACTTCGATCAGGACATGTTGACCGATGACATGGTGAACGATGATGCGAATGATTTCAGCATACCACGCGATGAGGAACGAGGAGCAGCACCGCTTTCGTTCTCCTTCAATAATGAACTTTGGTTCAAGGAAGACTCTAAAGAGGATAGTGCGCGGGAAACGCTGCACTTAGTGGAGAAACTGCGCATGGAATTATCGAAGAAGTCGAATTCTAGTCAATTCGAATTAGAATCCGTTCCGGCGGAAGAGGAGGCTCTGAAAAAGGAGGAACCGCCTCTTCATTTGGTTGAAAAACCAACGGAGGAGCAGCCTCTGCTTCAAGAGAAGGTGGACGTGCAGGAACAACCAGTGGGACAGCAGCAACAACAATCAGTTGTACAATCAATCGAGATTAAGAGCAACAGCAGTTCGGAACCTGCGCAGATGTCCGAGGATCTGACGTGCAAGAATCATAGTATGGAGGATAAGAGAAAGCCTTGTTATTCGAGCAATAGTAATGAGCACTATATGTATGGAAACGAAGAACGTGAGACGGCCAAAGTAACAGTAGTGGAACGTGCAAAACTTGATAGAGCCGAGGCGGACGAGAGATGGGTACCACCAAGCATAGATAACTTCAATCCGAGCGACGTGCAACATCTTAATACGTTAATAGACAACCAGAACCACCGTTACGTTGCTGCCGCCGCAGCTGCCGCCGCTCATCAATTCTCGAACGACATCGGCGCAGTGATGCCGGATCCTGTGGCAAATCCAGATGCAGCGCTGGTTGCACACCTTCAGCTCAATATGCAGGATCAGTATCTGCAGTTGCAGCAGACACATTCAATGGAGCGAGTGCAGCAACATCTCGAGGCACAGCATGCCGCAGCACAGGAGCAATCGCGCGTGCAATCATTGGCGATGATGGATCAACAAATGACAGCAGCCAATGCAGGAATACCAACGCAAATCGTCGACGAGATCACGCCCATGGAGATGGTGAATCGTCACCTAATCGGTCTGCCCAACTCGGAAGACGATCAGGGCAGTGAGATGGACCGCGTGCTGGACAAGGAGGATGTCTCGTCGGACATTAGGCAAGATTATACGCAGAACGATTCGCCTTACAATGAGCTTAATGGTCGACCGGACACGCGATGGGCCGAAAGCCAAGTTTTACCTTCGCGACGATCCACGTCGTCATCTATCACATCCGCGTCTTCCGCGGAGGAGCATACGGCTATTCCTCCTTACAAGAACGTACCTCCGATGTCTTATCCGCCAATGGACGCAGCACCTTATCACTATTCGGAGACCGGCTCTTATGGCGCCGGAGCGGTTTCGCTGTTCCCACCGCAATCGTGTGCTGGTCCGTTGCCCTATCCGTCACCGTTCCCGCCACCGTTTGGCGCTCCTTTCCCGACACCACAGTCTATGCTGCCGCACGTGCCGAAGCCGCTTGAAGAGTCACTCAACATCGGGGCATCGCCATGCACCGCTGCGTTTACCTCGTCGTCACATAACATGGCTCTCACCGCAGCCATGGTATCGCCAACGAAGGTAACCACGCCACCGCCGGCGCCGCCACCGGTGTCACAACAGCCGCAACCACAACAGCAACAACCATCCACGACGCAGTCACCATCTTCGGAAGCGCTGCCATCGGGACACATGCCGTCTTTGCTGTCACAGCCGGCTAATTCGCCTGCCGTGCCGGCATCCTTCCTCAATACCATCACGGAGACGCAGGCCAGCAGTGAGACCGTCGTGGAGAATATAGCTGAGGTACTTAGCGCAGACAATAAAAGCGCGCCGTCCGGCAAGAAGTCACCGTCAAAACCGACGAGAACATCCGCCAGGGTAACATCCTTGCAGGGCAAATCACCTGGAAAATCACCACGTCAGGAGACTACGAAATCTGTTCCGAATTCTCGTGGTCGCAGCAGGAACTCTAAGGGATCCCAGCATTCGAGTTATCGAAATCGCGGTCGCGGTCGAGGACGGGGACGTGGTAGGAACAACCAGAATCCGTCGATCGCGATGGTGCCGATGTCGAACGCGCTACACAACGATGATTCTATCCAGAACAAGCTAGTCGGCACCGTGTACGATTTTGACTCAGACGAAGATTCGGCGAATGAAACTAACATCGCGGATCTGAGGACAATGCGCGAGCGCAAGAAGTCCACTGATGTGAATGAAAAGAACCGTGCGAGTGAGCCTCTCGGCGGAATGGCGAACGATGGTAGTATACAGTCCCATCTATCTAGTCCAACGCTGCACACCACGAAGAAGTACACCGACGACAAGAAACTTGCGTCACCGGCGGCACATCACGATCATCAAGCTGCCATAGCTAAATCCGAGTCGAGCACTCATCAATTCGCTGACACGGTCATGCCGCTATTACCAGGTCCAGTGGATATGCGTACATACAACTCGACCGTAGACCAACCGAGTTCGTCGGTTCACGGTCAGCCGTACGGTAACCATTTGTTAGGCAGCTTCGCCGCGAGCGTAGGTGCGGACTCGAACTTGCCGGAACTTGACGATTTACTGCATGGAGATTGTTCTGTGTTGAAAAAGATCACCGGTAAACAGCAACAACTTGCGAGCGGCGGCTTCGAAGAGCCCGGTGCGAAACCAGGCTTTGGCGATCCCTCGGCGATTGACCCGGCGTCCGCAACCAGCTTCGACACGAACAAGGTTTCTCTGACTGATTCTCGCAATCAATTGAAAGTGAAAATCAAAGGCCCGTTCCTCGATGCGAACTATACGCCATCGGTACCACCATTGGTCCAGCAAGCACCGGTGGCACCAGTTGCAACCAGCGCATCTGTCGCATCCGGTACATCAAATCTACGTCGCATGCGAAAGAAGGAGCTGTTGCGTCAATACTGTTCACAGGATATGAACATGGATGATCCTGCGTGCGGTAGCGTCGCCTCCACGCCAACCATTCCAACTATCAATCCGAATCGCACAGTTATTACCATCCCCAAAGCTGTAGCTTCAATGACAAGTATACCAACTCGAGAGGATTACAAGGCAGTCGTTGATGCAAATATGGAGAAGAAACGACGGAAGGAACGCGGGGGCGGCGTTAGCGGCGGCAGCAGCTTCCTCGACGTAGTAGCGGGCGAAGAGGAGAGTAGTTCCGATAGGAAGCGTGGTCTTATGGTTAGCACAGTGAGCGATCGCAGAAGAGGCAGACAAACTAGGCCGACCGCCACCACGGTGACAAACAGTGCCGGCCCGCCAAAGCTGAAGATCAAGATCGGTAATAGTATAATCGGCGGACAAGAGATGGGTAACGCGCAGGATGATCGAAGCAGGATCAGGCCACCGAAGAAACGGCTTAGCAGCATCCCGAGCACACCTAGTATGGAGGAGCTCCGTCGCGAGAGCATGAAGTTCCGCAAGATGATCATGGCAGGATTCGACAATGACGAGAAGACGAAAAACAAACGCGACAAGAACGGCAAGCGGAAGAAGCGACAGTCCAGTAAAAAGGAGGCACGGGTACAAATTCTGGAGGGCGGTGCCGCGACGCCCAAACTTATCATACGGCTGGGCAAGGCGGCGGGCGCCAACTCTTCAGCTACGAGCGACGCGTCGAATAATGCGCCTGCCGCCGGTAACGAGGATGACAATCAACAACAGGCGTCATCGGACAACAAGGACAACCGAGTTGGTCCACCGCCACCCGAGCCTGTCAAGGAGGAGACCGGTGTCTACTCGATGGAGGGTGGCATTGACGAGAAGCAGCCGACCGATCCGAACGTAGGCGCCCCAAGGAACATCCGCTCGGCGAAAGTGACGCCGATTCGGTTAAAATTGACTCGCTGTCAGGAGGGCTACGAACTAAAGGATCCTGTGGTAGCGAGTAGCGCGAGTGTGGACGACGGCGGTGGTAGTGGTAATAGTACTAGTGCGACGGTGACGTTAATGAACTCGGCGGCGTCGTTGCCGATCGGCGGCGCCGAGCAGGAGATGGCGACGGCGGTGGTGGCAGTGGAACGCTTGCCGGTCCCCGACGTCGCCGTCTCCGTCATCGAAACGAGAGCCGAGCAAGAGGAGCAGCAACCGCTGTGCATGGATAAGCAATCTTCCAAAGACGATATTCCATTGCTGCCTCAGTCCGCGAATCACAACTCGCCGGGGTGTCCGCCCGCACCGCTCCCGCAAGGATGCCAAGTTAGGTGATAATTAATGATAATTGTATAATATGGTAATTTAGTGATTCTTTCTTAGACGATTTTCTGCGTGCGCGTGTGTATCATGTATCACGTGGCACGACATCGACACCTTGTCGTCCTCGTGTATACGTAAGGATATATTCGCTGAATACATTTGCAGAACACATTTGCGATACTTACACACACGTGCATACAAAATAGAAAGTGTATATTGTTCAATACTGAGATAGAGACTCGGTAGAAATGTTGTAAGAGTGTAATATAAATTATTAATTATTGTAAATGATCTGAGGGTGAAGTGAAATTTCACAAAGTGCCCAAAATTTACCACAAATAGTAAAAAAAGAAAAAACCAACAACATGTGCATTTCGTCGGGTGTATCGACGGTCCACACTAAGGTGTCATCTCGTTGCGTAATCATTGTATAAAACCGTCTCTTATCTATGCGTATCTTTTGTGCATCTACAATTTCTTTCATAATATAGATCGTTTAATTAATCAATAAGTGTTCTCCAGCTAGAGATATAGGTGACACAGTATAATGTTTTATCTTTGTTTACATCGATAAACAACAATGTAATTATTCTCTGTATTACTGATATCCAGTATAGATTAATTTCTACCAATATAGATTAATTTCAATCTCGATTTAACTTGCTCTTTATCCTTTTCTAATTCTTAGAATTAGAAAAAGATAAAAAGTTAAACCAAGATTAACCTTAATCTATATTCGTAGAATTAGACATGAGTCATCTGTGTTTCTTGGTGGAAAGCATCCAACCTCAATCTAAAACAAAATATAATGATAACGACCGTTGTATATCGATCAATTTTTCTTTACGTTTTTTTTATGTGCATCACACAAGTTCTCTTCTAAATATCTTTTAAAGATACGGAATCTCTTGTAAAGAGATTCTACGAAGGGTACGCTTAGTATATCAACCACAATCTATCATTTCCATTCATTGCGTAGCTAACTAATGTCTAACTCTATTTATTACTTAAGTCTGTAGAAACAGTCTATGTAGAAACAACTTCAGGCGGAATCCATCTTAATGTTTGTCGACGTGTTACGCTCAAAGAGCTTCTCTTACGCTCGTCAATGTGACCTCAAAGCAATATGATGATCAGGTGTGAACTTTTGAAGGACATAAATCGGTGCAGTGTATTAGTGCATAATGTCCTGACAAGAAACGAGGCTCATATTCATACGCAACGATCGACACCTTAATGGGGTATCCGCGGCAGCGACGTAAAATTACCTTGTACAAGAAGCATATTTCTCAAATCACCACTTAGGTCGTGATTTTTAAATACTAGTTATTAACGAATTTTAATAAACCACAATACTATATACAATATTTCGAGCGATATATGATCGATGTCGACTTTAATGTGACAAAAGGAGAGTGTGTACCAGCCGGACGTGAAGCACCAAATGAGAAAAGGGATACGCATTCTTTTTTCTTTTATTTTCAGAACAAATCGTTTTTTCTTTTTTTTATTTTTATTTTTTTTTTGTATACAAGCATATCCATTCATGTGCTTAAAAAGGAAAGAAGGATCAGAGAAAAAAAAGGACGTGCTCTTTCGTGATTTGACACTTGAAATTTGAATGCATCCTCTCTCACGT
>Ga0157363_1001047_pt1 | contig 22441 bp, 19 predicted proteins | sample AttsexASBM1_FD_111477 | JGI IMG/M metagenome (GOLD analysis project Ga0157363, IMG submission 111477) | Fungus gardens microbial communities from leaf cutter ant in Ribeirão Preto, State of São Paulo, Brazil - Atta sexdens ASBM1 | ecosystem: Host-associated > Fungi > Mycelium > Unclassified ... | reverse complement strand
TATTGGGTTCGTTCATTGGGCCGCTGTTTGGCATTCTGCTGTGTGACTTCTATCTGATTAATCGCAGCCAGATTAAAACCGACGATTTGTTTAACGATACTCCTTCAGGGGCTTACTGGTACCGGAGTGGTTTTAACCCGAAAGCGATTTTGGCACTGATCCCGTCAGTCGCTTTGTGTCTGGTGATAAGTTTTATTCCGGCATTGCATGAAATTGCCAACTTCAGCTGGTTTATTGGCGTCGCACTGGCCGCAGGTATCTATTACCGTGTTGCTCTGGTCAAAAAGGGGGCACGGACCGATGCTGCTCTGACAGCCCGTATCACTAAAGATATCTGACTGTGCTGAGTTCCGTCAGCCTGGTAATTCTGTCAGGCTGACACTTTTCATCTAAAATCCTTCCCTGGTCACATTGAATCCGATGGTTGCTACCCGGCCATCCGGCTATAATCACGACACTTTCCGTGTTACCCGTCGCAGAGGCGCTATGCTTGATTCTGAGGTGTTAGTTCAACAACTGTGTGAACAGGGGTGGTTTTATCAGCAAAACGTACTGGATGCCGCTCTGGTGTCACAGTTAGCCGAAATATGCCATAGCCGTACCTTCCTGCAAGCAGGCATTGGTCAGGGGGTAAAAAACATTATTAATGAGTCTGTCCGTTCAGACAGCATCAGCTGGATAGACAAGGATGAACAGTTGCCGGCTATCCGTGATTACCTGGGGCTGGTAGAAACTATTCGTCAGCTACTTAATCGTGAGTTTTATCTGGGGCTCAACGATTTTGAAGGGCATTTTTCCCGCTATCCCAGCGGAGCCTATTACAAACCGCATTATGATTGCTTTGCGAATGATAAACGCAGGGCCGTGACGCTGATTATGTACATCAACCAGAACTGGCATCCACAGGACGGAGGACAGCTGTGCCTGCATCTGCCGGAAGGGGAAAGATTGATAGAGCCGGTGGCCGGCAGTGTTATCTGTTTTCTGTCGGAACAAATTCTGCACGAAGTTAAACCCGCCCATAAAGAAAGAATGGCGCTGACCGGCTGGTATATTCGTAATAACGGTCAGGATTACTACTACAGTTGAATGAGCTTGCCGGGAACCCGGGCACCCGGCAAGCAATACGGGTAGGTTACTTACGACCTGCCGCGACCTGGCTGCCGGCATTTTTCTCCAGTAACAGAATGTCCACCATCGCTATCAGACATAATACCCCTAAAGCAATAAACGACAGGCGGAAGCTGACAGCCGGAAGCTGTGACAACCATTCGACACTGTGACTCAGTTTTTGTGTGAGAAACAGACTCAGTGCACAGAAAGTGATTCCTACTCCCATCGATAACTGTGATGAGGCGCTGAACAGGGAGTTTGCATGGCTCATCTGAGCTTTAGGTACATCACAGAACACCAGGGTGTTAATGGCGGTAAATTGCAGAGAACGGACCACCCCGCCAAGGAACAACACCAGCATTATCAGTGCATGAGGGGTCTGGGCGGTGAAGAAGGCACAAATTACCATGCCCAAAACATTCAGCAATCCGTTAATGGTCAGAACAGTTTTGAAGCCAAACGCTCTGAGTATTGGGGTGGTGGCCGGTTTAATGGCAAGGTTTCCGGCAAATACTGCCAGTACCAGTAAGCCAGAATGAAAAGCATCCATATGAAAGCCCACCTGAAACATCAGTGGTAACAGAAAGGGTACCGCAGAAATGGCGGCGCGAAACAGGAAGCCTCCGACCAGCGTTGCCCTGAATGTCGGAATGGCCAGGGCGTCCATTCGGATCATTGGTTCCGGTACCCGGATCATATGTCGGTAACTCAGCCAAAATCCGGCCAGGCTAATGATCAGTAACCCAAGAGTCAGAACCATCGGAATCGATGAAGAGACCATCTCCATACTACAGACGAACCCAATCATCGACAGGGTTGACAGGATAAAACCGGTCACATCGAACGGACGCTTCTCCGTATCGCTGTTATTTTTCATCAGCCGGCGGGCCAGTATGAAACCAGCAATTCCCAGAGGCAGGTTCAGGAAAAATATCCAACGCCAGTTGAAATAGTCGGTGATAAAGCCACCCAGAGGGGGGCCGATAACCGGGGCGACCAGTGCCGGCCAGGTCAGGGTAGCAATGGCGGTGATCAATTGATCTTTTGGCGTGTTCTTTAACACTGCCAGCCGTCCAACGGGAACCATCAGTGCGCCACCGGCACCCTGCAGAATACGCATTGCCACAAACATTGGCAGATTATCTGACAATCCGCACAATACTGAGGAGAGGGTGAAGATCGCCAGTGCCAGAGAAAAGACATTTTTAGCACCATAACGATCGGCAATCCAGCCACTGACCGGAATGAGTACTGCCAGAGTCAGCAGATAAGCACTGATCCCCAGATTGAGTCGTGTGACCTCCGTAGAGAAGGTTTTTGCCATATAAGGTAACGCTGTAGCGATAACGGTACCGTCGAGGAACTCCATGAAAAACGCACCAGCAACCAGCAATGCAACAGCGGAGACGGACTTATTCGAATTATTTATCAATCCAGACATGACTCTTGCTTATCAGAGATGAGAGTATACAGGTGAGGGAATAATAACGAATCAGTGAAATCGATGCACCTCATGAATGTATGTAATTTTGTTTACTGAATATTAATTAAATGTATTGGAGTTTGTGTGCAAAAAAACGACACGGGTATCGGTATGGCGTTGCTGGCGATGGCCATCGGAGGATTCGCCATCGGGACAGGTGAGTTTGTCATTATGGGACTGCTGCCTGATGTAGCCCATGGCCTGGGACATTCAGTGACCAGTACCGGTAATGCAATTACCAGTTATGCACTGGGGGTGGTTTTTGGGGCTCCGTTAATTGCGGTGTTAGGTGCTCAGGCATCACGTCAGCGTTTACTGATTTTTCTCATGGGATTATTTGCTGCAGGGAATATTGCCAGCGCCCTGGTCCCTGAATATTTCAGTTTTGTGCTGGCAAGGTTTATCAGTGGATTACCGCATGGCGCATATTTTGGGATTGCTTCACTGGTGGCCGCCTCGATGGTACCGGCAGAGCAACGTGGTAAAGCCATCGGGCGGATGATGACCGGTCTGACGGTCGCGACGTTACTTGGTGTACCGCTGGCGGCCTGGATGGGCCACCATCTTAACTGGCATTATGCTTTCCTGTTTGTGGGTATTTGTGCGCTGATCTCACTGCTGATGGTGATCCGTTATGTTCCCCATTTGCCCGGTGACAAAACAGCCCATCCGTTACATGAGCTGACCGCGCTGAAAACACCTCAGGTGTTACTGGTGCTTCTGACCGGAGCTGCGGGATTTGGCGGAATGTTTGCGGTGTTCAGCTATATCACTCCGACGCTGGTTCATGTCGCAGGGATGCCTGGCTGGGCTATTCCATGGGTCATGGCTGCATTTGGCCTGGGGATGATTGTGGGTATGTCTACCGGAGGTAAGCTCTCTGACTGGAGTGTCAGAAAAGGGATCACCGTGGCTCTGGTGTGGAATCTGGTGGTGATGATGCTTTTTCCTCTGATGGCCACCCACGCTCTGAGCGGAGTTATAGCCACTTTCCTGATTGGCACTACCTCAATGCTCATTCCGTGCCTGCAGATTCGTTTGATGGATGTCGCGGGTAAAGCCCAGACTCTGGCGGCAGCAATGAATCATTCAGCGTTAAATATTGCTAATGCATTAGGAGCATTTTTAGGGGGAATGGTGATCGATGCCGGATACGGATGGACCTCTACAGCCGGTGTTGGTGCAGCATTAGGTATCATCGGACTGCTGGCATATCTCTGTTCTTTGAGCCGCAAACAAGCGTAACAATCCTCCTGCGTATCTTAAGTTTCAGACATCTTCTGAGACAATTTTCCGGAAAACAGAGACCGTCCCGGCTTTACAAATAGCCGGACGGGTTTTATACCTGAAAGAGCAGGATCGTTTCAGCTCGTGTCAGACACTACCGGTCTGTCGCATGTCATTCTCAGTGCCGGATACTCTGGCGCTGTTAACTAATGCAAGGGGGAAAAATGTCTGTCGATTCCCGCCGGGATTTTTTACGTGTGATGAGCGGCATTGCTCTGACCACACCATTACTGTTATCTGCGGCTGCCCGTGGTGAAACAGTGTCCCGCATCACTCCGGAACATTTCAGATTATCCACAAATGGCTGGGTGCCTAATAACCCGAATCTGCCGGTACTGCTTTACCGCCAGGTTTTGCCATTATCCGGCAATATTACCCAAAATTCTGAAAGCGCATTTCAGCAACATGGCTGGCCACCCCAATGGGTGGCCGGGGTGTTCGATTTTCACCATTACCACAGCACAGCACATGAAGTGCTGGGGTTTGTCGGTGGTGAAGCAAAACTGATGCTCGGTGGTCCCGGAGGGAAAACCGTGACTGTACATGCGGGAGATGTGGCACTCCTGCCGGCCGGAACAGGTCACTGTAATCTTTGCAGCAGCGGTGACTTTCTGGTTATCGGCGCCTATCCGCCGGATCAGCACTGGGACATTTGTCGTTCTGCGCCTACGGCCGCGATGCAGAAAAGTATCGATACCCTGGCTTATCCGCACCAGGACCCCGTCAGTGGCCAGCCACAGCCATTAATGACGTTATGGGACAGGACATAAATTAATTTTTCGTCAAAAGAGGAGGTCTTTGTGACTGGATTCAAACGTTGGTTAATGGGGGGCCTGATGCTGGCCGGAGTCGTGGCCGCTCATGCAGAAACATTACCCACGATTGGCATCATCGGTGCCGGTCAGATGGGCGGTACGCTGGCAACGCTGTGGAGTAAAGCCGGCTATCCGGTTATTTTATCGTCAAGGCATCCGGACCAGCTAAAAGCTCAGGTAGCCGAACTAGGCCGGCAGGCCAGTGCTGCCAGTGTGCAACAGGCAGCCGAAAAAGCCAACATTGTGGTGCTGGCTGTTCCCTACGGAGCACTGCCGTCACTGGCTAAATCAGTCGGGAGTGAACTGAAAGGAAAAGTGGTCCTCGATGTGAGTAATCCCTATCCTGGAAGAGATGGTAATGTCGCCGAACAGGCCCTCAGTAAAGGGGTAGGGCTTTACAGTGGCGGGTTATTCCCCGGGGCAAAACTTGTACGGGGCTTTAATTCAATTGCTGCCGCGACGCTCAGTTCAGAAGCTCATCGTTCAGGAGAAAAACTGGCGGTTCCGCTGGCAGGCGATGATCAACAAGCTGTGAAAGAGATATCATCGCTGGTTACTGCTGCCGGATTTGATCCGGTGGTGGTCGGTGGTCTGGACAAAGCGCGGCTGTTTCAGCCGGGCAGCTCGCTGTTTCTGAGTAGTCTGACCCGTCAGCAGTTACAACAACAGTTAAAATAGTCATAAAAAATGGGGGGCCGACTGGCCCCCCGGATTTTGGTGATGATTCAGCGTTTAGTGATGATTAAGCTTTGCGACGGCTACGACGTAACCGAAATGCCACCAATAACAGGATGATAATAATTACCCCAACCACCATCGCCGGAATCATGTAAGGTTGCAGCGCAACGAGAGCCGGAGGGTGTCCACCTTTGCGAACCCAGGCAACATCACCTGCCTTCACTGTCACCGCAGGATTACCGTAATTGTGCAGGACATAGTTACTGATATCCGCAATCTGTTGATCGGTCAGGTTATCCACATAGGTTGGCGAACTGAAACCTGGCATCAACACCTGATGGTCTTTAGTGTTGCGTTGAACCCCAAACAGAATCGTCGCAATCAGGTTTTGTGGGTGAATCATCCCGGTCGCAGTATTATGGAACAGCGAAGGATAGGCCTGATTCTTACTCCCCGCACCATCTGGCTGGTGGCAGCTGGCACAGTTTCCGCTGAATAAGGCAGCTCCGCTGGTTAATGAGTCACGGGCATTATTAGGAGCCATACCGCGAACCTGATCATCAACATTGGTGGAAGATGAACCATAGCTATAAGCCGCCTGAGTCTCACCAGGAGTACGAATGGGGGCGGTTTGCTTCAGATAAGTGGCAATTGCCTGCAAATCACTGTCTGGCAGATACTGCAGGCTGTGTTCAACGGCTTCAGCCATCCCGCCAGCTGCCTGATTTTTACCCGCCGCACGGCCGGTTTTCAGGTACTCCACGATCTCATCGTTACTCCAGCCACCAATACCACTGACTTTATCTGAAGTAATATTTGGCGCATACCAGCTCCCCAGATGAGCACCCGCCAGAGGCTGATCCGTCTGCTCATTCATCATAAAACCACGTGGTGTATGGCAGGTGTCACAGTGCGCCAGACCGTTGACCAGATAATTCCCGCGATTCCATTCGGCACTTTTCTGCGCATCTGGCTGGAATGTCTTGTTGTCAGCGTACAACAGATTCCAGAACTTCATGCTAAAACGCATATTAAACGGGAATGAGAGCCGGGTTTCTGTATTTTGCTGAACCACCGGTTTTACGCCATGCATAAAGTAGTAATAAAGTGCATGGGCATCGCTGTCTGTCATCATCCGGTAAGAGGTATAAGGCATGGCAGGATACAACTGAGCACCATCTGCCCGGACCCCATGGCGAACCGCCTCAATAAACTGCTGTTCCGTGTATTTACCGATCCCTGTTGCCGGGTCAGGGGTAATGTTGGTGGAATAAATCGCCCCCATCGGTGAAGCAATCGCATAACCGCCACTGAACGCTGTCTTACTGCCGGGAGCAGTGTGACAGGCCTGACAGTCAGAGGCGGTCGCCACCTGTTCACCCTGTTGCAGTAATGTCTGATCGATATCCGCCGCATTGGCTGCCAGCGAACTCAGACCGCCGCACAACAGCCCCAGTAAGGTGAGTTTTATCCGCGAGAATCGTTTCATGCGAACTCCTTCATACGCAGGGAAATATCGTGTGCAGCTTTCAGACCGAGAGCAGCCATACTCAGAGTACTGTTTACCACGCTGGCAGAAGGAATTGCGCCACCGCCTGGTAACCATAAATTTTCATGGTCAAAGGTCCGGCAGTTACCATCGACTACGGCATCTTTGGCGCTTTTACCCATGATGGTTCCGCCCATAATATGGTTATTCGCGTTCAGCGCAGTGGTAATATTGAACTCTTTGCCATTGAACAGAGAACCAATGTGTTGCAGTTGCTCATGGGCCGCGGTCGCGCCTTTACGCACATAATCGCCAACATCGTAATGAATGTCAGGGCATGCCAGGCCATGAGGGTCTTTACGGGTTTTGCTGAGTGTCAGGCGGTTTTCCGGATCGGGTAACGGTTCCAGACTGATGGAAAGATCGACACCGTGAATCGAACGGTAACGGATCTCTTCGTCCAGTGCTTTCCCGACCAGACCTTTAGCCAGAGCCTGTTTGGTGGCAGGAACAACCCTCGAAATATTATTCAGGATCATTTTGTTAGCAGAATATTCGCTACGGAATGCACCGTCACGAGGACCCACCATACAGCTACTCTGCGCAGGGCCGCGACCCAGCCAGACAGGTTCTTCGGTCAGGAAGCTACAATGGAAACCGGAGTGGTCCATCATGTTACGACCGACCATATCTGAGCTGTTGGCAATCCCTGTCGGATTGGCTTTGTTCGCTGCCTGTAACAACAGACGCGGTGTCTCAATCCCGTTACACGCCAGTGCGAAAGCCTTACCGGTCGCTTTGTGTGATGCGCCCTGATTGTCCAGCCAGTGCACCGCAGTGACCCGGTTATTGTCATCAGTATCGATTTTGTAAACCACCGATTCCGCCAGAACTACCGCACCTTTGCTCTCAGCACGCTCAACATGGTGGATACCGTTATACATTGCACCAATCGGGCAGATAGGCTGACAGTTATTGTTACCACAGCATACCGGGCGACCTTCCCACGGACGGGTACTCCTGCCTTGTGGGATTGGAACAAGATTATAGCCATGCGGGTTAACCACGCTGGCAAAATAAGTATCGCCGTGGGCAAACGGTACCATATCCATCGGATAAGGCCGGCTACGTTCACTGGGTGACTGCATAGAGGGATCACTCGGGCCCGCGACACCAATTTCATATTCCGCTTCGCAGTACCAGGGTTCCATCTCGTCATATGAGATCGGCCAGTCACGGCCCACACCGTATTTACTTTTCATCACAAAGTCACTTGGGTGGTGACGCCAGCAGGAGGCAGCCCAGTGCCAGGTGGTGCCTCCGACAGTACGCAGGTAGCCTTGCTGGAAGCTACCTGCACTTGGACCGGTGACATTGACATAGTTATTCGGTGGAAAGTAGAGCGGGGCAGGTGCCAGTGGCGACTGCGGATATAAGCCCTGGAAATCCGAACCGGCGCGGTTAGCAAACGGCATATTACGCCAGTTCTCTACGGCCTGAGCACGGCTGATTCGTAATCCGGCTTCGAGTATCAGTACTGAATATCCCTGACTGACCAGTCTGTCTGCAATCAGTCCGCCAACAATACCGGAGCCCACAATAACAATATCCGCGGAGGCATCGCCGCCCGCAGTAAATTCAGGTTTTTTCATCATCATCGTTCTGTTTTTAAGTTTTATTTACAGGTTGTCGATCAGTTCAGGATCGAGAGGGTCGGGGACGGGCACTGTCCACCAAAGCGGACCATTGCCGCAGTAGGTGGGGACCACTAAGCCATCGCTGACGGTGTCGTACATCAACGCTTCCTTATAGGCGATCAGGGTACCTTTGTAGTCATCACCAATCGTGCCGGTGTACCAGGCAGTTACGATTTGCTGCAGAAAATCACCCATGCCGGCGGCCACTGCTTTGTCTTTAAAAGCGACAGCGGTATCGCCCGTTTGGTACAACTGCGCAAGCCGGGTAATTTTGCTACTGAACTGATTGTCCCGTTTGATAAACGCGCTCAGGAAGTGAGCGGCTAGCTGAGGGTTGATATGTTTGTGTTCGGTGATTGCCTGCGAAACACTGATAAAGTCCTGAGTTGTGTCGCCACCATGAACCACACTGCTGGCAAAACTTCGCAATGGCAGAGAAGCCACCAGACCACTGGCTGTTAACACCAGGGCGGATTTAATGAATCCCCTGCGACTGGAACCGGTTCCATTTTCCGGTAGATCGGTTTGACTTTGCTCAAATATTTGCTTCATTGGAAATCCACATCTGTCATTCTATTTGTGATGGAAGTCACATTCTATAATTAAAAGAAAAGAGTTTGTTAAAAAGAATTGATGATCAGGAAGGTAAAAAGCACTTTTTGTTCTTAACCTGCTCCGGAGCGTTACAACACTAACCCTGCTTGCCCGGAATTGCAGCGCACAGGGTGACTCCCGGAAAGGCCTATATTGCGGCCATTTCCCGTTTAAATACCTGCAAAGTATGCGCTTTTACGCGGATAAACTCCGGATCGCTCATGGCTTCTGCGGTGCGCGGTCGTGATAAGCCGAAAGGCACTATTTCCGCAATTCGGGTCGGACGCCGTGTTAGCAACAAAATCTCATCGGCGAGAAAAACAGCATCCTCCAGATCATGAGAAACAATAAACATGGTGATGCCGGTAGCCATCTGAACCTGTTGTAGCTTATCTCTGATGAACAGCGTCATTTCGAAATCCAGCGCAGAAAAGGGTTCATCCAGGAACAGCACTTCCGGGGAAATAGCCAGCGCACGCATGATACACACCGTCTGCTGCTGTCCGCCGGAAAGCTCATACGGATAGCGCTGTAAATCGAAACGAATATCAAACAGCGCTGCCAGTTCATCAACACGGGCTTTAACCTGAGCTTTGTTGTAACCATGGCGAATTAACGGATAAGCGATATTTTTCCAACTGGTCATCCATGGAAACAATGCATCGCGGTAATTCTGGAATACGTAACCGATACGGGTTTCTGCCAATGTTTTACCATCAAACAGGACCTGACCACTATCCATCGGCATCAGGCCGGCAATCATATTCATCAGGGTTGATTTACCGCAGCCATTCGGACCGAACACCGAAATGATTTTCCCACGCGGCAGGTCCAGATTAAAGTTCTGATACAAAGGTTGTCCGGCAAAGCTTTTACACAGCCCCCGTACCGAGACCTGCGAATCCGGTTTAGCATAATCAGGCAGACTCATGATTTCCCACTCCAGTGGATAAAGCGTTTCTCGATAAGTAAGAATGCGAGGTTCAACAGATAGCCAAAAGCCCCGGTAAACAGAATAGAGGCGTACATGTCATTAATATTAAATAACTGTTGAGCATCGATGATCCGGTGACCCAGCCCGGTCTCTGAACCGATAAACATTTCGGCGACAATCACAATCACCAGCGCCATCGAGACACCGGTACGCAGACCGACAAAAGTTTGGGGCAGGCTTTCAATCAGCATCACATCCTTGAATACATGCCATGAGGAAACCCCCATCACCCGGGCTGCCATAATCCGGGTTTTACGGGCATTCATCACCCCATAGGCACTGTTAAATAAAATCACCAGTACGGCAGCAAACGCGGCAATCGCAATTTTGTTGGCATCTGTGATCCCGAAAATCAGCATAAACAAGGGGATGAGTGCTGAAGAGGGGGTGGAGCGGAAGAAATCCACCAGGAATTCAACACTGCGATACACTTTTTCGCTGCTACCGAGCATCACACCGAGAGGCACACCGATGGCTGCGGCAATCACGAACGCCATCAGGGTCCGGTACAGTGTGGCCGCAATATCGGTATTCATGCTGCCACTGATTAACGCATGGTAAAGGTACGAAAGCGTCTCCAGTGGCGCTGGCAGTAATACAGGGTTTAACCATCGGGCACTGACTGCGGTCTGCCACAGCAGCAACAACACCACCGGGCCTATCAGCGGCAAAAAGGTTCCGGCACGAAAACGGGTCATGGCTACTCCTTATGCGCGATAGATCAGGCTGCTAACGTCTACTTTCTGGCGAAAAATCTTACGTTCCGTAAAGACATCATAGAATTTCTGGAACCATTGCAGATTATCGCCGGTAAGTTGTGGATACATCACAAAGCCGGGTAAGGGGACTTCGCTGACCAGTGCCGGAGTAATACTGGTATAACCGGCGATATATTTACGTGCCTGATCCGGGTTTTTAGTGACAAAATCAGCGGCATCTCCGTAGGCCTTGATAAACGCCTGTGCTTTAGCAGACTGTGAACTAATAAACGCCCTGGTGAGTGCGGCAGCACCACCGAACCAGGGCGCGTTTTCATCCCCCAGCACATAGCGGGAGATGACGCCGGTTTCCAGGACTTTCCCCATATGGTTGACCCGAGCCACCGTCCCGGTGGGCTCCAGGGTATAGACCCCGTCAATCTGGCCTGCGGCCAGTGACGGGGCATGTTGTCCAACCGGTAGCTCGATGATCTGTGGATTTTCAAAACCGTTTTTCTCAAGAATGATTTTCGCCATAGTGACATTCTGAATACCCGGGCCACTGGCTATTTTCTTGCCTTTAAGGTCAGCGATGCTTTTGGCGGTGCTGTTGGCCGGAATAAGGAACTCATCCAGCACCATATTCTTATTTGACGGGTTCGCGCAGATGATTTTGAACAGTCCCGGACTGGATATTTCACCCAGCCCCAGCGCACCTGTCGCGGTTCCGTTGGCACAACCATGGATTCGGCCGGTCAGCATAGATTCCACTACCTGCTGAGGGCTGGCGAATTTGACGGCCCGGACATTCAGTCCGGCCTGTTTAAAAATACCTTTTTCTATCCCTGCATACAGCGGCAAACCACCGACAATCGGCCAGTAGCCGATCAGTATTTCGTCATCCGCGGCATAGGCCCGGCTGATTCCGGCCAGCGGATTCAGTGCCAGCCCACCCAGAGCCAGACCTGACAGCTGAAGGAAGCGACGGCGTTGTGCAGAATGGTTGTTTTTATCCCGGGTCATAAGCATCTCCTGATAGCGAAAGTGGTATTCAAACTTGTATACCAACCACTAAGCAGAAAGCGTGCCAATCTTCAGGGATAAGGTATTACTACCATCGGAGCATCTCAGGCCAGAGGGAAAGCGGTAATCAGTGCATCATTCGGGTGCACTGATTGCCGCCGGTTGTGCAGTGATCATTCAGTCAAGATTACCGCTCAGGCGCTGGTGGAGTTCTTTGCTGCGCCCGTTCAGACCGATAATCGTGACCCTGGCATGATAACGCTGGTAGCGTTGTTCAATAGCATCCAGAGCTGCCACGGTGGAAGCATCCCAGATAACGGCAGAAGAAAGATCGATGGTGACGTCGGAAGGATCATCGGCATAACTGAAATGTTCATACAGATCATTACTGCTGGCAAAAAATAGCGGCCCGTGTACCCGATAACAGACCGAACGGCCATCTTCAGACAGTTGCCGGTCAGCATAAATGACATGGCTGAGTCGACGGGCAAACCACAGTATAGCCAGCAGGACTCCGCTGACAACGCCTAACGCCAGGTTACCGGTCGCCACAGTGATGCCGACTGTAGCCAGCATGATGAGTGTTTCTGATAACGGAAACCGTTTCAGAGTTTGCGGGCTGATGCTGTGCCAGTTCAGTGTCTTCACTGCCACGACCATCATAATCGCGGCCAGTACCACCATCGGGATATGTGCCAGTACCCGGCTCAATACACTTACCAGTAACAACAGGACTAACCCTGCGACCAGGGTCGAAATGCGACTCCTTGCTTTCCCAAGACCGACGTTGACGATGGTCTGACCAATCATGGCGCATCCGGCGATTCCACCGTAAAATCCGGCAAAGATGTTAGCAATGCCCAGTCCGGTCGCTTCGCGCAGTTTTGAAGAGGGCGTATCGGTCAAATCATCCACCACCTTAGCCGTAAGCAAGGTTTCTATCATCCCGACCAGTGCCACACTCACGGCGGTTGGCCAGATAATCTGTAGAGTGGTGATATTCAGGGGAACCAACAGCTGGGTCAGGCCAGGCAAGCCGCCACTCATGGAGCCTTCATCACCGACGTTAGGTACGGAGTAACCCATTCCCCAGGTGATGGCCGTGACCAAAACAATGGCTATCAGCGGGGCAGGAACAGCGGTGAACACCCGGGGTAACAGCAAAACCACCGCCAGGGTGATGGCAAAAAACACCCAGACAACAGGGGATTGCCCCCAGACATGGGGGACCTGGGCGAAAAAAATCAGTATTCCCAAAGCATTCACAAAACCGGTCATTACCGATCGTGGGATATAACGCATCATGCGGGTCATCCCAGACAGGCCGAAGATAATCTGCAGAATGCCCGCCAACACCACTGTTGGCAGAATATAGTGGATTCCGTGTTGATGAACCATCGGGCCTATGACTAACGCAACCGAACCTGCGGCAGCACTGACCATCGCAGGACGCCCCCCCAGAATACTAAGGGTCAGGCAAATCACTACCGAAGCTATCAGGCTAACCTGTGGCGCAACGCCGGAAACCACCGAAAATGAAATCACTTCAGGAATGAGAGCCAGGGCAGTGATTACCCCGGCAAGACATTCGCGGGTCATTAATGCCGGAGATCGCAATACTGAGGTGACTCCGGGTGAATGGTGGGATGTTACAGAGGCAGACGCCGGGCTATTTTCCTGATTCATAGGATTGGAAACTCATTATCGGTCACGGGTAAAGGGGTGGTTACTACCTGAAGGGGTAATCCTTGGATTATATATGATCAACCCTGTTTTCAGCCAGTTGAAACAGGGCTGTGGCGGGCCTCCCGTGTTGGGAGGCCGGGAGATTATGATTTTGTGGGCTTGCCTGAGAACAGGAAACGCAATAACGGAATACGTAAATGAATTTCATACAGCAGGAATGAGACCCCAAATACGCAGAATAAACCGACAAAGAATCCCAGAGTATCATTATGGATGTAGGGCATTAAGAACAAACCATACATCAGTGTTAACGGATGGTGCACCAGATAAATAAACAAGGAAGCATTGACCAGATACATCACGGTCGCAGAGGAATTGTTGAGAAAACGGTGACCGAGGCTGAAACATATATTTAGCATACACAGACCCATGGCCATAGAGATCAGCGCATCCAGTTCATAGAGCCAGCCATCACCGGAGCTGTATTGCTGATTCAGGTGATAGGCGATAAATACCAGTACCGCGGCGACCCAGATGGGGGGATGTGGTCGAACAAACAGTGCCTTGGCCTCCGGGTTAGTCCAGGCAATGGCACCGAGCAAAAAGAATGGCAGAAAGAACAGTGACTGCATCACTGCAATATTAAACAGGCCGTCGCCCAACAGGCCAGGGAGCTGCCACAGCAACAACCGGCGTAAGACCGCCCAGCCACACATACAGACCGCCAGCGCCACAAAAATCCGCGGCCAGGTCATTGTCAGTGTGCTCAGACGTTGCTGGTATTTTTTGACGACAGAGAACAGCAGCAAACCTGAGGCCGTCAGCAACAAAAGGACCAGTAAAAACCACAGATGCGAAATCAGCTCCCACACCAACGTATTATAATGTTGGTAGGGAGTGAGTTGTGGCCAGTCAGTAAATTTGTCGGACAGATGCTTTAGCATAAAGAATTGCGGAAGAGTGATAAGCGGGATAGCGGCCAGAAATGGGATGCCGACGCGCTCCATCCTGACTTTCAGCCAGCGTAACGGCTGATAGCGTAAATACAGCATGTAGGAAAAATATCCGGAGATAACAAAAAATACCTGCATCCGAAAAGAGTGAATAAATTCGTTAAACAAGGTCAGCCACAGTGAATCCACCGGGCTATTGACGGTCCACTTCTGGCTTGAGTAGATCAGCGACACATGAAAAGGGACACCAAGTAACATCAGCGCGGCCCTGATAGAATCCAGAAAATACTCCCGCGGGGGTTTCGCATTAACCATAAAACTCACTCGTCAGATAAATTAGAACTTTCCGGCAGTAAGCACCGGAAAAATCATACTATAATTGTATCAGACAAGTGCCCGGGGGGCCGGGTTTCGTTCAATATTCTTAAAAAAAAGCGTTCATGGAGATCATTGAGGACAATCTGTCGCCACCGCTGTCAGAATCTCAAATAATCCATTACTATGAGCGCGATTGATTCAGGCACACGCACGCAAGGGGGAGATGTGCTTACTAAAGAACATAAAAAATCAGGGTTGATGAAAATGCACTGGGTTGGTGCTGCAGTCCTGTTTGCCATGTATGCCAATAGCAGTTGGGCATTTGATCTCAATGACGTTGCTAAACAAGCGAAATCTCTGGCGGATAAAAGCTACGACGCACCTAAAAGTAATCTGCCTTCCCAGTTCCGCGATATGAAATTTGCTGATTATCAGAAGATTCAATTCCGCCGTGACAAAGCGTACTGGGGAAAATTGCGCACGCCTTTTAAACTCGAATTCTATCATCAGGGGATGTACTTTGACCTGCCGGTAAAACTGAACGAAGTGACCGCGTCTTCGGTGCGGGAAATCAAATACAGCCCGGATTATTTTGATTTTGCTAACGTTCCTCATGATGCCGATGCGGTGAAAAATCTGGGTTTTGCCGGATTTAAAGTGCTTTACCCATTGAACAACAAAAATAAACTGGATGAAATCACCAGTTTCCTGGGAGCCAGCTATTTCCGTGTCATCGGGGCCGGCCAGGTTTATGGTCTGTCGGCGCGTGGCCTGGCTATAGATACCGCTTTGCCTTCGGGTGAAGAGTTCCCGAGATTCAAAGAGTTCTGGATTGAGCGTCCAAAACCTCAGGACAAGCAGTTGGTTATCTATGCATTGCTGGACTCCCCACGGGCCACAGGGGCATACCGGTTTGTGTTGCACCCGGGCAAAGAGACTACCGTGGATGTTCAGTCCAAAATCTTCCTGCGGGATAATGTAGGCAAACTGGGTATTGCTCCGCTGACCAGTATGTTCCTGTTTGGGGCGAATCAGCCTTCTCCGAACATTAATTACCGTAACGAACTGCATGATTCTGATGGTTTATCCATCCATAACGGTAACGGCGAGTGGATCTGGCGTCCTCTGAATAATCCGAAACGTCTGGCCGTCAGCATTTATACGCTGGAAAATCCGAAAGGTTTTGGTCTGTTGCAGAGAAACCGTGACTTTAGTCATTATCAGGATCTGGATGACCGTTATGATCTGCGCCCAAGTGGCTGGGTTGAACCTCAGGGTGACTGGGGGAAAGGCCACGTAGAGCTGGTTGAGATTCCGACGAACGATGAAACCAACGATAATATCGTGGCTTTCTGGTCGCCGGAGAAAATGCCGCAACCTGGTAAAGAGACCGATTTTAACTACCGTTTGCACTTTACCCGCAACGAATCTGAGCTTCATTCACCGGATGTTGCCTGGGTACAGGATACGTTGCGTTCAGCAGGGGATGTTAAGCAGTCGAATCTGGTTCGCCAGCCGGATGGTTCTATCGCATTTGTGATTGATTTTAAAGGCACTGCGATGAGCAAACTCCCGGAAGATACTCAGGTATCACCTCAGGTGAGTATCGGAGATAACGGCGATGTGGTTGAACAAAATGTCCGTTATAACCCGGTCACTAAAGGCTGGCGTCTGGTCCTGCGGGTTAAAGTGAAAGACCCGAAAAAGACTACCGAAATGCGCGCTGCGTTAGTGAGTGGCGATAAAACGTTGACGGAAACCTGGAGCTATCAGTTACCAGCCAATGAATAAATCAACTTTTACTCCCGAAAAATATGCCGAAGCTCTGCCGCTGTCAGCGACGGAGCAGGCACACCTGCGATCATCCGCCCAGGGCAGTTTCGCGGATTTTCAGCAGCAACTTGGTCATGACAACGCCGCCAGTGAGCGCGAAGATGATGCACCGCTGAAGTCGGTCTCCGCCCGGGTTCAGATGGCCTGGCCGGACTCTGTCGATGAGGGGCATCAGTTCGGTAAAGATGATTTGGACCGAACGACCCTGAAAGCGACTCCTCCGGTGAAGCGGGCCGGGATGTATCCTGATCCCTGGGAAACCAACCCGATTACCCGGATGTGGGGAGCGATGCGTGGACGGGCGAAAAAGCATGTCCATCATGATCAGGCCAGCATTGATGAGCGGATTGCCGAAGAGAAATGGCGTAATGTCGGGACTGTCCGTCGCTACATTCTGCTGCTTCTGACGATGATTCAGACGGTGATTGCAACCTGGTACATGAAAACTATTCTGCCTTACCAGGGCTGGGGGATGATTGATTCCTCTGATCTGCTGAGCCAGAGCTGGGAACAGACGGTGCTGCAGTTACTGCCCTATGTACTGCAAACCGGGATACTGATTCTGTTTGCTATCCTGTTCTGCTGGGTTTCGGCTGGTTTCTGGACCGCGCTGATGGGCTTTTTACAGCTGATGATTGGCCGGGATAAGTACAGTATTTCTTATTCCACCACCGGCGATGAACCCCTCAATCCGGAGCATCGCACGGCGCTGATCATGCCTATCTGTAATGAAGACGTAGAACGAGTATTTGCCGGGTTGCGTGCGACCTGGGAATCGGTGGTCCGTACCGGTAATAGTGAGCATTTCGACGTCTACATACTGAGTGACAGTTATGATGCGGATATTGCGATTGCGGAGCAGAAAGCCTGGATGGAACTGGTCCGTGATGTCGGCGGGGCAGGTAAGATCTTCTACCGTCGCCGTCGCCGCCGCGTAAAACGTAAAAGCGGCAACATCGACGACTTTTGCCGTCGCTGGGGCAGCGCGTACAGCTATATGGTAGTACTGGATGCCGATAGTGTGATGAGTGGAGAATGTCTGACAGGACTGGTTCGTATGATGGAAGCGAATCCTAATGCCGGTATCATCCAGTCTGCACCTAAAGCGTCAGGTATGGATACCCTGTATGCACGCTGTCAGCAGTTTGCCACCCGTGTGTATGGCCCGTTATTTACCGCAGGCCTGCATTTCTGGCAACTGGGAGAGTCACACTACTGGGGCCATAACGCCATTATTCGTGTGAAGCCATTTATCGAGCACTGTGCGCTGGCCCCTTTACCTGGTGAAGGGTCATTTGCCGGCTCTATTTTGTCACACGACTTTGTAGAAGCAGCACTGATGCGTCGTGCCGGTTGGGGGGTGTGGATCGCGTATGATTTGCCGGGTTCCTATGAGGAATTGCCGCCCAATCTGCTGGATGAACTGAAACGTGACCGTCGCTGGTGTCATGGTAACCTGATGAATTTCCGGTTGTTTTTGGTTAAGGGAATGCATCCGGTTCACCGCGCCGTGTTCCTGACCGGGGTGATGTCATATCTGTCTGCGCCGTTGTGGTTTATGTTCCTGGCGTTGTCCACCGCCTTGCAGGTGGTCCACACACTGATTGAGCCGCAATACTTCCTGCAACCGAGACAGCTATTCCCGGTATGGCCACAATGGCGGCCTGAACTGGCGATTGCTTTGTTCTCAACCACTCTGGTGTTGCTGTTCCTGCCAAAACTGTTAAGTATTATTCTTATCTGGTTTAAAGGCTCGAAAGCTTATGGTGGTCCGGTGCGATTGTTTATCTCTCTGATGCTGGAAATGCTGTTTTCAGTGTTGCTGGCGCCGGTACGAATGTTGTTTCATACCGTGTTCGTGGTCAGCGCCTTTCTGGGCTGGGAAGCGGTCTGGAACTCACCACAACGCGATGATGATGCTACCCCCTGGCGAGAAGCTTTTGCCCGTCATGGTTCGCAGATGGCTCTGGGCATTATCTGGGCATGGGGAATGGGTTATCTGGACCTGAATTTCCTGTGGTGGCTGGCACCCATTGTCTTCTCGCTGATTTTATCGCCGTTTGTTTCGGTATTTTCGAGCCGGGCTTCGATCGGCCTGAAAACTCAGCGTGCCAAACTGTTCCTGATTCCGGAAGAGTATGATCCGCCGAAAGAACTGGTCGATACCGATGCTTATCTGCAACTTAACCGTGGCAGAGCACTGGACAATGGCTTTATGCATGCCTTGTTTAACCCGGCATTTAATGCGCTGGCCACCGCAATGGCGACTTCCCGTCATAAGCAAAGCCAGTTATTGGATCATGCCAGAGACCGCAGGGTCGATCAGGCACTCAGCGATGCACCGGAAAAACTGAACCGTGATCAACGGTTAGGCATTATCAGTGATCCGGTGGTTCTTGCCCGGGTGCATAGTCGGTTATGGGAGTCAGGTGAGAAATATCACCAGTGGCTCAGCAGCTATCAGAAAGATACGCTCAACCCGGCAGCGTTACCTCATCCGTAACGCTAAGACAGCACGGCCCCTGGCGACCTGTCAGGGGTTTTTTTTGTCTTCAGGAAGGCGAATTAACACAATACTGGTATAAAACAGACCATTCCTTATCGGAAAGGCTGTTAAAACCGGGCTAGACTAACGGCCTGTCCGGAGTAAAGGGTTGTTGAATAATGAGAGTCATAATGATAGTTGCCTGCATGATGTTACTGACCGGTTGTGGTAGTATCATCAGTCGCACAGTGCCGGGACAGGGGCACGGACACCAGTATTATCCTGGTGTCCAGTGGGATATGCGTGACGGCGCATGGCGTTATGTGACTTTGCTTGATCTGCCATTATCACTGATAGTAGATACCTTATTACTGCCGGTGGACGCAAAACACGGCGCTTACGACTGAGCCGTCCTCTGGACATGGCTACCAGCGTTCAGATTCACTATCATCATCACTCCATTCATCTGCCGCTGCGGCGCCTTCTTCGGTATCTGTCGGGGGAGACAGCTGAAATTCACCTTCATCCCATTCGTGCAGCGTATTCTCTTCCTGCCATTCCTGCTCCAGTTCAGTAGGCTCAAAGTCACCAGACCAGACTGCCTGTGCGGCTTCATCGTAAAGAAGCGGCAGACATTCACTCTGTTCTTCATTTTCTTCACTGGAAAATTCAGCCTGCCACATGATGTCACCGTCCTGCATGACATATTTTTGCAGCGATAACTGACTAATCTCCGGATCAGAATCTTCATCAGGTGTGTTTGCCAGATATGCTTCACGTGCAGCTTCAATAGCTTCAGTCAGGGTTAAGTAAAGATCCATAGCAAGACCTCGGGTTGTCGGTGAGAGAAAACTAAAGCATAGATCAAAATACGCACCGGACAACCGGCGGGTGAGTGGAAAAAACGTACTCTGTCAGGCACAGAATACGTTTACAATATCAGTAAAGTGACGGTTCGCCTTCCGGACGGGTTTTAAAACGGCGGTGCAGCCACATATACTGGTCGGGTGCCATCAATATAGCCTCTTCAACAATCTGATTCATCCGTGTTGCTGTCGCTACTTCATCAGTCAGAGGAATAGACTCACTGGCATCCGGCAAGATCACCATTTCGTATCCACGGCCATTTGGTAACCGGCGCGGAACAAAAGGAATCACGGTCGGGTGACTGGTTCGGAGCAGCATATAAGTTCCCCGGGTTGTCGCTGCTGTATTCACGCCAAAGAAAGGCGCAAACACACTGGCACGTGGGCCATAATCATGATCCGGGGCATACCAGATAATCTGGTTCGCTTTCAGGGAGCGAATCATCCCTTTAATATCTTTGCGGTCTATCATGTCTTTGTTCGACCGCATCCGTCCATAAGTCTGCAACCAGTCCAACAGCTTATTGTCATTTGGCCGGTAAACCCCGATCCCCGGATTAAAGACGCCAAAAATACGCGCGCCCAGCTCCAGCGTTAGAAAATGCATACCAATCAGCAGAACACCCCGGCCAGAGGCCAGCGCATTATCAATATGTTCCAGTCCCGAAACCCTAAACCATTTACGGATACGCCATTCCGGCCAAAACCATGCCATGCCGGTTTCCATCAGACCCATACCCACAGATTCAAAATTATGTACCAGTAATGCTTCACGATCGGCCACCGGCATGGTTGGGAAACAGAGTTCCAGGTTACGTCTGGCCGTTTTGACCCGGCTCTTAAGAAAACGCATCGACAAACGTCCCAGGTTACTGCCAATGAAATGCAGAACCGGATAAGGCAGTAATACCAACAGGTACAACAAACCAATTCCAACCCAGGTAAACCAGTATCGTGGATGAAGCAGGCTGCGGTTAAATTGAGGTAATTGAGTCATAATCTGTATTTTTATCCATGTTTTTATCCTGGCAGGGGAATCATTTCCCCTGAATTTATCTCTATTGTGCCATTTTTTTGACCCTCCGAAAACGGACGATCCTGAACACTGAGCCCTGGCTAAGAGTTCCGGGCCAGGAATTTAGCATGAATTGTCAAAGAAAATGGCAGGATCATTTTGTGCCGATAACAATTCAGGTATCATACCGGCCCTCCGATAACAGTATAGATGACAGGAAAGAACACCATGCCAGTGTTACATAACCTTGTTTCGAATAAAGAGCTTAAAGAACGGATGTTGGCGGAAACTGAACCGCGCACTACCGTATCTTTCTACAAATATTTTCAGATTAACGATCCGCAGGCATTCCGTGACAACCTGTATAAGTTATTAACTGCCTTGCAGGTCTTCGGCCGAATTTACGTGGCACATGAAGGGATTAATGCCCAGGTTAGCGTGCCGGCCAGCCGTTATGAAGCGATGAAGCAGACGCTGTATCATTTTGATCCGGCATTAAATAACCTGCGGATGAATATTGCACTGGAAGATGATGGTAAATCGTTCTGGGTACTGCGGCTCAAAGTTCGGGATAGAATTGTGGCGGACGGTATTGAGGACAGTACTTTTAATGCCGCCGATGTTGGGCATTACCTGAAGGCCGACCAGGTTAACCAGATGCTGGATGATCCCGACGCAGTGTTTGTCGATATGCGTAACCACTATGAATATGAAGTGGGGCATTTTGATAATGCAATGGAGATACCGGCCGACACCTTCCGTGATCAGTTGCCTATGGCAGTCGAAATGCTGGAACAGCAGAAAGACAAGAAAATTGTTATGTACTGTACCGGCGGAATCCGTTGCGAGAAGGCCAGTGCCTGGATGCGGCACAATGGTTTTGAAAATGTGTACCATATTGAAGGCGGAATTATTGAATATGCCCGTCGGGCTCGTGAGCAAGGTTTACCGGTTCGGTTTAAAGGAAAAAACTTTGTCTTTGACGAGCGCATGGGCGAACGAATTTCTGACGACGTGCTGGCACATTGTCATCAGTGTGGTGCCCCCTGTGATACGCATGTTAACTGTCTGAATGATGGCTGCCATTTATTGTTTATTCAGTGTGCGGCATGCGCTGAAAAATACCATGGCTGTTGCAGTCCGATGTGTATGGAAGAATCTCAGTTGTCACCCGAAGAACAACGATTACGTCGCGCCGGACGAGAGACCAGTAATAAGATTTTCAACAAATCGCGGGGTGTATTGCGAATGACATTGCCGCAACCGGTGAAACCGGAATAAATTCAAACGCCTGACAATGTCAGGCGTTTTTTTAGCAGTGACGACAATCAGCCGGGGAACCGTAAAATTTCAGTTAAATCCCCCATTGGTTTTGAGCCGTTTTTTGCCAGGGCTTCATCACGGGTTTTCAGGC
>Ga0157363_1001046_pt1 | contig 22456 bp, 12 predicted proteins | sample AttsexASBM1_FD_111477 | JGI IMG/M metagenome (GOLD analysis project Ga0157363, IMG submission 111477) | Fungus gardens microbial communities from leaf cutter ant in Ribeirão Preto, State of São Paulo, Brazil - Atta sexdens ASBM1 | ecosystem: Host-associated > Fungi > Mycelium > Unclassified ... | reverse complement strand
GTACTTTTTGCATTCTGTATATGTAATACTTCTGTGATATATATATATATATATATATATATATATATATATACTATATTATATATACTATATTATATAAAATACGTTATTATTAATATGCATTATTAATAATATGTATTTTATATAATATAGTATAACGCAACAATCACGAATTTATATTATTTCTTTATTTTTTGATATTTATCTACAATCCTAGATTTCTCATGATATAAATGACATTTTAATTTTTAAATTGCCTTAATTATAATCATTAAAAATTTTAATATTAAAACTTATAGTTAGTGAATATATCATAAGTTAAACTTGATAATTTGATTTTGTATTTCAGTTTAAAAAGTTTTTTTAATTATTGAAATATTTATTATGACGTATTTTTAAGAATAAATAAATAATTTTGCACACAGTCTAAAAAGAAATATTTTAGTACGTACACGTATACATAATAATTATAAACATTATAAATTATAAACACATATTTTTCTAAATTTTATAAAATACTACTATAATAAAAATACTACTATACGTAACGTGCATAAATTGCATCACATTAAAAAAAATATATATATAAAGAAAACTTAAATCCTTTTTTCAAACATAAAATTATATATGTTAATGCTACAAAGATTCAGCCCTTCCATGATAAAAGGGAAATCAACAAAATAGTGAGAGATGCAAAACATTGGTGATGAATCACCAATCTCTTGGAGAATGGAATCTCTTCATCCTTCTCTTACATATGCACATTATGAGTAATGGAGAAGAAATAGAGATTCTTTGCCGTTGTTTTTGTTCTCACTCTACTATTGGCTTCATTTCTATACTATCGGGATACATGCTAAGTCTATCTTATAAGCTAGGAGTCTATGGATGCCACACTCAGCTAGTTGATAAAAATACAATGCAGATTTTCGATGAAGCCTGAGGTCAAAAGTCTATCGCTGCTCGCCAATCATTCGGCGAGCAGGCTAGCTACTTTGCCATTCAAATACGATCAATTGTAGCATATTCAACAATTATAAAATGTATATGCGTACATAATTATTTTCATATAAAATCAGTAGTTTATTTGTAGAATTTTTTAAAAAATATTGTTGCAATATTATTAAAATTATATTGCATATCTACACTTTAACAATGTTTCTGAAACATTACATTATAATATGCAATGTTGCAACGTTGTAGCAATATTGCTGCAAGCGTCAGTGCTGTATGAGTATATGCATAATGTATGCACATATGCAAGTATACTTTTTATCGATATATTGAATATTTTTTCATCATTTTGTATAAAGTGCTCACGAAGTCAATCGATAATCGATGATCAGTTGAAGTTTAAAGTCAGACTGAATATCGACTTTTAAAAATCGACAAATGTTTTGACTATAGTCAGCTATTAGTCAGCCAAGAGTTAATACAAAATCGACTTTATGGCCGACAATTATAAGCCGACAATTGTGAAGTATGTTCCGGTAAAAAAATTTTTGTATATAATTATATGCTAAAATCTGAAATAAGTTTTTATTAACATCATATTGCAGAACATATACACAAAATTATAATAAAAAAATATTCTTCTTTATTCAAGAATTAATTTTATAGAGCTTCGAAACGAATACTCATCCTAAAGCAACACATTCAACGGTGCTTGATTTGCAACCATATGGGAATTGCTTTTCCGATGATCCACACTGAATGTTAATGCATGTAGATATAGATGTGATACATTTGCTCAATAGATGTTGTCAAAAAGATAGACCGTGTATAGTAAAATTATATTTCTCTTTCTCTCTTTTTCTCTCTTTCATAAATAAATCTAAATACATATAATTTTTACTGGCTGAATATTGTAATAACTATTTTTTATTAGTTATTTTTTATTAACTATTTTTTTATCTATTAGATAAGATATATATCTTTGCAATATTTACACTGCAATATTTTTCGTATTCTCAAAGACATAATTACAATTAATAGAATAACGAAAAGATATTATATTTCTTACAGATTATCTTTTTGACAAAAACGTCTTATAGACATCTTTTTGTTTTGTTGCTAAAAAAAATGACTGAAAAAAATATCTTTTAGTCATTTTTTTGATCATTTATTTTCTACTGTCTGGAATACTTATATGTAGCATCTGTGTTTGAGATTCGCTTCGGCATATGTTTTATGAAATTAACAAATGTACAGTATGTGGTTTGAAAACTTCTAGAACTTTCCAAACGATCTTGAAAATTCCCTTTCTTTGTTAGAAGTCAAAATTGTTGTCAAATCTTATGTTGTACATACATTCAAAAACGTCTGTTAACAACTTAACAATTTTGTTAGATTACAACGCACGTGCGCCAGTGTGACGCAATGCGCGTAACTCGTTCGTGATCCAATAGATATCGAATTTTGGTCACACATGGCAAAAGCGCTTTTTCATTGTCTTCGTCTCAGATCGCCAATCGTGCAAATCAGAAGGTCACTTCAAAAATTCGTAATTTTTGTATGGGAAATCCATCATAGGCGATTGATGGAAAGGTCCTTTGTGCAACTGACTCTATAAAAGTCCGGCATCGAGTCGCCAAGTCAATCAGTCAACCGCCGAAATACACAGAAATTTGTGCTTTTCCGCTCAAGAGTCAAACGTTGTTGAGATACGCCGAAATCTTTTGTCTTGTCACTTAAGAATCCACCATTTCACCGATAATTACTCACCGTTCTGGTAAAGTAGTCTTTTCGTAAGAAAACTGAAATCCAATTTTTTGCAAGAAATTATTACTCTCACTATTGTTGTAAAACTGTTAATTTGTAAACTGTATAATAAAGAATAAACTGTGTCGAGTTACTTGATCTAAAATATCGCCTTTATTTTTTTTACTCATCGATTGTTTTTTCCGCTTAATTCTCTCGAATATTAAATATCCTTCGAGCCGGATTTGTTTGTATCGCGTGCTCAGAAGCCGTCGCATTCGGAGTGCGTAGTAACTAAAAGAACAAAGAGAGAAAATAAGTGAGTGAACAATGAGTGTAGACGTAAATACCTTGTTAACCTCAAAGTGACATCCATGGTCGCATGCCAGGTCAGTGTCGAACTTGAAGAAGATGGGTACAGCAAACATCACGCTCCACGCCGTCTGACTCTCCTCCGCCGATCATTTATGAGCCAAATTTGAAAGGCAACACGAACTCATTTGAATTCACTATAAGGAAGCCTTTGACGAAAGTGAGCACATTCCAATTTGCCGACTGAAAATACATACGTACAGCAGCATAGCCTATGGAACGACTATGTAATGAAGTTCAAGGCTGAACATTCTAATCCCGCCCTTAGACTGAATCGATAACCAAATCGACATTGCCACGTCTAAAAATCTGATCGTTTTCGGGCACGTTGAAGATCGGCCCTCATTTCGAGATATATTCCAATCCATTGTCGGGAATAATTCATCTGTCTCGAACGTAGAGAAGTTCCACTTGAAATATTGCTTGGAGGAATGCATTGATCCAATAGTAACCGGAGACAATTATCTGCATGCGTGGGCACTGTTGTGCAAGCACTACGAAAATAAGAAGTTGTCACGTTCAAATTTTTGCACATTCAAAAGCACCCCCGTGCAAAAAATGAAAAGCGATACTGCCAAAGAGCTCAGCCGCATTTACAATGCAGCTATCAGTGCCGTAAACGGCCAGGATAGCATTGGAAAATCAATTAATTCCCACGACTTCGACCTCTTTAATCACTTCATCATTGAGTTCTTCGACTCGAAGACTCGCTTTGAGTGGGAAACTCACACGAGTGTTTCCACGGATTTGCCAGACTATGACACCTTCATGGATTTCGTGAAGCGAACTCTCACTTTCAAGGCGAAACTAAAAATCATCAAGATCTCCGGAGATTCGCCGCGAAATTGCACGTTGCCAAGCGCATTGTCGACGTCTCTTGCAACGTCTGTTCTATGCAAGGGTAAACACAATGTCATGATGTGCGAGTTCTTCAAGGTCAAATCCGCTATCAATTGAAAAGTCATCACGGAGATACATCGATGTGCTTCAATTATCTCGGTTCCCATCCGATCGCAGAGTGTCAATCCATCAAGACGTGCATCGCTTGCAAGGCAGACATCATTCGCTTCTGCATGAAGCATAAGCCACTCCAAAATCTGCCAAAATGAGCACGCTGTCCGCTTTGCGACAGGATGAAGACAGCAAAGCAACTCTATTTGCTACGGAGATCCTCATCCGTCAGAGCATTGAGCAATCAAGGATCTGAGGTTTCATTGATCTTTGAATATTCGTATAATGCTTGTGTCTGTCAAGACCGGCGGTCTCAATCTTCGAAATCGGAGATTTTCATTTGGACTCCAATCATGAGAAGGTGACATTTAACCTCATATCTAGAGACAATGGATCAACGCTGTTACCTTCATTTTATCACGTCTTTCACTCTATTGCGGCAACCAAATGTCACGTGGTCCCACATTAAGAGCCTCCAACTCGCCGATCCGTAGTTCATGGCCGATCCCGTGGAGTTGCTGCTCAGCGCAGAAATGTATTCCGTTATTCTGCAAGAAGATCTTCGAAAGGGGGCTCCACAGGCTCCCGTCGCTCAGCGTATGTTGCTGAGATGGATTCTCTCAGGGGAGTGTGGTGACAATTCAACCGTAATCCTACGTTTCCTTCAGTGCACCGTCAATCATGAGCTGAACGCGCTCATGCAATGTTCTTGGGAGCAGGAGAGAGAAACTCCTGCCGCCTTAACGCAAAGGAGCAATCCTGTGAGATCTTTTCTCAAACTCACGCGCATACAGCTATCGGCCGGTACATTGTGCGCTCTTTGTCTCTCCATCAACTCTCAAGGACACGTCAGCCAGCAGAACAATTGCTGCTCGCCATGGAACAAAGATGTGGGAAGCTCAATTCAATCGGGAACCTCTATCGCAACTTCCTGAAAGAGTATGAGGAATTAAATCACGGAATTCGTGCTGAGATCAGCCAATCCAGAAGAGCAAGGAAAGTGCTATCTATTCATAGAGTGCTGAGAATCAAGTGCGTTTACCAAGTTAAGAGTGATGTTCAACGGGTCGCAGAAGATAAGATTTGATGAATCTTTCAATTTTCATCTACTAATTGGCGCTAACTTATTGCCAGACTCTCGCCGACATACTCATGCGCTGGCGGTGGTACCGATACGCACTCGTGTTGAAAAAATGTATCGCCAGATTCTTGTATTCCTTGAAAATCAGGATTACCAACGCATCCTCTGACACCTTTTGGTGGAACCAATCCGCGAGTACAGATTGAACACCGTTACGTATGGGCTGTCATGCGCATCATTTCTCGCGATTTGTACTCTCCGCTAATTCGCCGACGATGAAAAGGCGAGATTTCCACGAGGCTTCGTCGTATTTCAGCGCGACTGCTACATTGATGACATCGTGACCGGAACTCACATTCTTGAGGCATTCATCGTGCAAATTGAACTCCATCAATTATGTACAGCGGGTAGATTTCCCCTCAAAAAATGAGCAGCAAACTGTCAAGAGATCATTGCCGGAATTCCCGCGGAACACCGTCTCATATTCGATTCCTGTTCGTGGGAATTTAAGAGTCACGCCACGCTAGGGCTGTAGTGGCACCCGGCCGGAGATAAATTCACATTCACAATTCACTGCCACGTTGTTGCCAATCTCACGAAGAGAAGCGTGCTTGCAGAAACTGCGCGACTCTTTGATCCTCTCGGACGATAAACGCCAATTCTCGCTAAGATCCTCATGCAGTCTGCCTGGTTGCAGCAACTGGAGTGGGATGCTCCATTTCCGTCATCCGATGCCTGTCAGTGGCGGCAATTTCTTGAAGAGCTTTCACAGCTCGAGCGTCTTCAAATTAGCCAATGGCTGGGAATTGGCGATGAGAGATCGGTTTTTAAATCGAGTTGCATGGATTTGTCGACGCATCAGAGAGGGGATACTCTGCCGCGGTCTATCTCTGAGTCACTCGCGCAGACGATACCAGAGTATTTCTGTTGACAGCTAAAAGCAAGATCGCTCCAATCAAGCCTGCATCCTTGCCGCGATTGGAGCTGTGCGTCGTACTAACGAATTTGGTCGCGCACACACGCACCGTTCTAAGTTTGGTGATAGCTTCCATCAGATTATGGTCGGATTCCAAGATCACGCTTCAGTGGATTCAAGGGCATGCTTCTAAGTGGAAAACATTGGCGTTGCCAATCGCGTGTCGCTGATCTAGAAATTGATGCCGGACGCTTAATGGTGTCACGTTTCTGGAAAGGACAACACAGACTATCTCGGGGACGGCAAGCGAGATCATCCACTCTGATAGTTCCACCCCTTTTGGATTTGCCAGGACCCATCAGCTTAGCTCTGCAACCACGCCGAGATTTCATTGGACGAGATGCCAGAACAACGCCTCGCATAACTCCATTAAATGAAAGGTCACCGAATCAGAATTTCTGCTACGATTTTCCTCACTTCATCAAGTCCTGACAATCACGGCATGATGTCTGCATTGGTTGTCCTCCAAGAAGACACCACTCGAGCCAGGAGTTTTGCTACACACGCTGACATCTCATGAACTGGATATGGCACTCTTCCGATGGTTCCGGGTAAGCCAAGAATTGCACTATTCCACTGAGCTCAATCAAAAGCCATCGCAAGTATCTCCTTGAAGCCAATTATATGTTCTGAATCTGTTCCTCGACAAGGAGTTCTTCAAGTCGGAAGGTGATTAAAGCACGCCGTCTTATCTTTGGACGAACGCCATCCAATGATTGTGCCTCCACAATCATACTTCACTCGCTAGTGGAATTCTGTCACCGCCGAACACTCCATGGAAGAGTGTAACTTACACTGAGTCCGATAAGACAGCGTTTCTGAATCTCTCGAGGTCGCGCTGTCGTGAAATACTGGTTACATCGATGCATCACCTGCACCCGATGGAGGAGAATCATGCCGCAGTCGCCAATGGGCAATCTTCCCCAAGGATGCATAAAGCCGGCTCGTCCGTTCCTCAAAATAGGCATTGACTACGCTAGTTCGATACTTATGCGCACAAGTTGGGGACGTGGACACCGATTCCACAAGGCATTTATAGCCATCTTTGTATGCCTTTGTTCCACTTCGAGGTCATTTCCGACTATTCTACGGATGCATTCCTCGTCGCATTTCGTCTAAAGGATTCTGCTCGGATGTTCATTCCGATTGCGGCACCAACTTTACGGACGTCAACAAGTAGTTACGAGAACTTCTCCGAGCATCATCCACCAAAGATCATCGCCAACGCGGCTGCTTCGGAGGGGATCCGGTGGTTCAATCCATCATTCGTTCCACTTTGGGGACCTCTGGGAGGCTGCTATAAAATCAACGAAAAATCATCTTCGGTGAGTGATTGGCAATATTACGCTCACCACAAAGAAATGAGCTCTCCTTGCTCAAGTGGAAGTTTGCCTTAATTCGCGATCTTTGCAGGCTATCCGACGACCTCTCCGCGTTCACTCCAGAACATCTGCTCGGTGTCCCGCTGCTGGCCAGAGTCATCGCTGACAGAAAAAATTGACACCTCTCTCTCTTGATGGCAGCATCTGCAAAAAATGCGTGATTACTTCTAGGAAAGGTGGTCGCGCGACTGCACTCTCTGACTGCGCGCCCGAAGTGGTTCAGTTGTTATTAGTTGTTAATAGTTGTAAAACTATTAATTTGTAACTGTGTAATAAAGAATAAATAAACTGTGTCGGGTTACTTGATCTGAGATATCGCCTTCATCTTTCTTTTATTCGTGATTGTCTTTTCCGCTTAATTCTCTCGAACAATCTGTGTATATTACTATTAATAATAATAATAATAACCATTAATAATAACCATCAATCTACATATAGTCAACAGTTAAAGTTGATAAAAGTCCTAGAAATAATTAACTAAATATTAACTTTAAAAGTTCACTTTTAGTTGACTAAAAAGATCGACTATTAGCTCGCAAACAGTCACGCATGCTGTGAATGTTATTATTATTAATGCAACTTGGAGTCAGCAGGACCTTTAGCTTCTTTTAAAACATTTGCATTTAAACGATTTACATGTTAGTTGTATATTTATGTGAAATAATGTTTTGCTCGTTTATAAGTGTCAATACTACATTACTTTAATTTATTTGAATTACATAAGTTAAGACACACGTTATAATTTTAAATAGAAATGTACCGAATTGTAAAATTGCTAGCGAATATCGCATATTTTACCGGATATCCGATAAAATTTTTCTATTCTATAATATTTAAAAAAGAGGAAAAAAGGAAAGTAAAGGAAAAATATAGCGATAATAATTTTCTTTATCTTCCTAACATGAAAAGAAAAAGAGGAAAATTGAACAAGAAGTATGTACAAGAAGTACAAGAAATTCAATTGAAAAGAATAGAATTCTATATCAATGATGAACTTGTAATATAAAATTTCAGCCGGATATATTATATAATATTGTTAAATACTAATGATATCCGACTATTTGGCGAATACTTTGGAGGGGGGGGATACATCCCTAGTTTTAAAATGATTTGTTACTTTAAAGTGCTATGTGTTATACAATTATACAGAGTAAATCATAATGACTATACCAATGTTTTACTATGGGAGATGAATATTTCACTTTCTCTTATGCTCTTTCCATTTAGTAATTCTTCCAATCGGTAATTCGTTTTTCTTGAAATATTGGTTTGATTATTATTCATTCATCCTGTATATTTTTTACAATAAATTAGATAGATTATAGATATATTATAGAATATCCCGAATTAGCATAATTCATTAAGGAGACAATAATTAAACATCAGCATGCATTACAAATATATACCTTTAACCACTAAACATACATTACAAATAGTAAAGTAATATTAGATAGGTGAATTTGTTAGGAATATTGCGCCAATAAATTATGCTATTAATAGAGACGATTGAAACGATTAATTATCTATTTATTTAACAATTATTAATAGATATAAATATTTATAATTAAATTTAAATTTAAAGCGCGAATAATTCACAGAATGTTATAATATTTTATAAATTCATTTCTTTCGTTGATATCACGTACATACACACAGTAGAAACATAAAACGCAAATAGAATACTTTTTGGACTTTACTAACTTTACTCTAAACTTTACTTCTTTTTTTAATGCTATTATACAAGGTGTTTGGAAAATAATGATTAATCTTTCATAGGTGATATACAAATAATATTCGTTAACGTTTCGGCTATTGATTTTAGCCAATATTTTAGAACAATATTAAATCCTACTCTAATATATATTAGGTGTAGTAAAAAGAAATCCATTATGCATGAAATTGAATGGAAAAATAATGGATTTCTTTTTATTACACCTAATATTTTCTTATGGTAATACTCTTTAATCCAAGAATAATGATATGTCCATTGTACACGAACCCGAAGAAGCACGATCGTCGATTCACAAAATTACCTTACTCTTTGGCTGAGATATTGAACTCGAACTGTACACGATATCAAACAATATTAAATTTGGTAACTCATAAGATCAAAAATTATGCTCACTATAAGGTTCGTGCATTATTGCTCACAAAAATCCATAATTAATAATAGAAATCGACAAATCGTTACAGTAAATTAAAATGAAATAGAAACATCAACGCTCTTTGACGGTCAATTTTATAATAAACAAATTTTCGTCAAGTCAACTAAAAGACATACAATGATATTGACATACTTGTATTAAAACATAAAGGCTAATTTACAATCTGTTAACAATATCGATATACGAATGTTCGAAAGGCAAATTTACAATTTATTAAGAATATCAATACATAATCTAAATCATTGGTGTCCTTTTCTAAATTAAGATCATTCTTCTGATTATTAATGTCATCTCAGAAACTAAACGTTTATAATTCTCGATATCCAGAATCTCTACATCATTCCAATCAAAGTCATGATTGTGATGCATCCTATGCTCAGAAATAATGGAATAAGAAAAAGGATCTCAGCAAATATTATTCAGATATTCAGCTACTCTCGTTTTCATTTTTCTTCCAGTCTAACCTACATATGCATCACAATCCCTGCATTAAACTACATTCTTCTTTTCTTCTTGGGTGATAGATCTTTATGTACTTTAATGAACTTGTTCAATTTGTTCAAACTAAAGATGAATACTCTCGCTACACTTCCATTAATGAAGTACTACCATAGGAGGAAAATATGTATTAGGGTAGGATTTAATATTGTTCTGAGGATGGCTAAAATCAATAGCCGAAACATCAATGTATATTATTTGTATATCACCTATTAAATAATAATTTAGAAAGAATTTGCGCACCACTTACAGCGTTGACTCCATATTAGCCCCTTTGTAATTAATTTGTAACTATAAGGAATCCAATTACTTAATTAATTTTGGTATATTACTTTTTTAATAAATCTTTTGCATAGGGACAGAATGGACTGAGAAGAAAAGTCCTCTACCATTTTGCAATTTTTGTAATAGTTAACAAGACATTAATTTCTAAAAATTGCCGAAAATTGATCTTCAATAATTTTTTACTGAAATACTATTAATTTTACAGAAAAACTGCAAGACACAAAAATTATTTATTTTCTTTTTTTTATAGAGCTCTAAGAATTTTTTTAGAATTTTTGCAGAATTTTTTAATACCGTATTTTTTCATATTGATAAAAATGAGAAAATGCAGTACTAAAAAGTGATAAAAAATTCTGAAAAAATTCGTAGAGTTCTATGAGAAGAAAATAAATAATTTTCGTCTTTTATAAAGTAAAGTTAATAGTCTTTTCTGTAAAGTTAATAGTATTATATTTGAGTAAAAAATTATTCAAGATTAATTTTCGGCAATTTTTAGCAATGTAAATTGAGACTTGAAAACGAGATGTAGTTAAAATGATTTTAAATTATTTCTGAGTGAATACACGCAATTTTATTTCATTTTCGATCAATTAAAAAAATTACAATAATTTTCTCAAGCATTATATAATAAAAAGACTGATAGGACTGATTTCCCTGTGTAATAATTACGTATATGAAAAATAAATCTATATAACTAGGGTAATTTAATAACCAATATAAATAATGCATCTGCACTATAAACAATTATACATTGATAAGAATGCATTAAACTCATTCAAACAAATTGCGCATACATTAACGATAAAGACCGAGCACAAACTTTTATATCTGAGTCCCAATCACCATAGTGTTTTTAACTGATTCTATAATTATCACAAAACTCAATGGAAAATATTTTTTTTAATGAAATGCCAGAATACATAAACAATATAATTAATAGATTAAGTATTATAGCTCGGTCGAGATAAATCCATACAAACAATTAATATTCGAGCAAACACTGGATGACTGAATGTGAAAATAATGTATTCAAATAAACATATCAAATACATAAATATTTCGATCGTGATTTGGATCCTTATCAATGCTCTAGAATTATTGACAATATGCAGTTATCCAAGAATAATAATGTAACAAGATATACTTCCTGGTATACTATAGAATAAATTTATCAAGTCGTTACAAAATACAATAATAAATTATTTCAAATTTACATGATCATCGCAACGTTATAAAGTTGTTCATACATCGAACGTCAAATCTCATCTGACAAGTCAACAATACAATACATACAAAGCAACCATATAAAATATGGAATATTTAGAGCAAATCGTTAAAATATAAAATATGTATAACATTGAGCGCGTCATTTTTAAACATAATTATATTATCATAAGCTTTGTCCAACAAATCCGTATTATTCTGTAAATGTAAAGCATTAATTTGTTGTTTGATAAAAATAATTTCTGAGATGAATTTCAATATATTTTCCTCGTCTAAGATGAGTATATTGTCTCAGTCAAATTCATGAGAGTATTCTAATTGATGTTCCGTAATGACCGATAGTATTCTAATTAATATTTCTGTGTTTACTAATGCGAGATTTTAAAATTCTGCCTGTCTGATCCACATACGTGGCATTGCAATTTTTACAATTAATTCTATACACAATATTCGAGTGTGACATCAAGAAAAGTTTGCTCTTGTGACCTTTACGAATCTATTCAAATTATTGATTCTCTTGTAAGCCATGCGGACCATCTTATTTCTCGCAAAGAAGTTCCATTTTTCCCGAGATACCTGCCACATATGGGACCGTGAAATAAATATTTTACTATTCTCTTTACAACTAGTATCTATCTCTTCCATATATCAAACTTTTTATGTAAACATTTATTGATAACAGAAAATATTAATTTTACTAGATAACTGTTATGCAATAAAATTTTTATGAATTTTTCTTATTTTTCTTATCAAAATTCTTGGCGTAGAATTAGAAGTGTGACATAGAACCTTATCAATCAATAATATATTAATATCAATCAAGTAATGGCTTATTTGAATAAATCAATCAATTACAGCAAAAAGCATTAAAGCACTAGTTCTTATTGCAAATATTTTAAAGTTGTTTATAATAAACTATAATAGACGTTTCGATCATTATTAGATCATCTTCAATATTGTTTAAATACAAAAAGTTATAATTTCAACTCTGTATGTTATTTTAGAAATTTTAATTATCGTAATTGTAGTATGCGTGTGAAAGTTTGAAAACAATTAATTAGAATGATGTGAGATTGACAAGAAAATGTAACAACGAATTATATAAACATTTTGTATTTAAATGAAGATGACCTAATAATGGTGTGTTATAGTTTGTCATGAATAAACAATTTTAAAATATTCGCAATAAGAATTAGCGTTGGCTTTAATGCTTTTTGCTATAATTGACTTATCAAAAAAGCCAAATTATGACTCCAATTTTCTGATATAAAGGATGTTATGAAAAATAATTAAGGTACTATCCAGATGACATTAGTTTCTGATATCAATCATAAATAATGTTTCCTTTTAAGTGCAACATCCAGAAAATTAAATCTATCTCCTCTCTTCTCTAGTGTGAATATTAGTCTTGGATGATAATTAATGGAAAGCTTCGACATGATCATTGATGCTTCTGTCAATTGCGAAAGCAATGTCATCAACGTACCGTACGTAAAATGATAAATTAATTGTCAATTTTTTAAAAATAGTCGATTCCAAGTCTTGCAAAACTATATCCGCAATTATTAGAGATATAGGTGACCTCATTGAAACTCCAAACGTCTGTCTGTAAAATTTGTCATTGAAAATAAAAAATGTAGAATTCAATACTAATTTAATTACGTCAATGAATTCATCTTTAGTCAAATACTTATTATTTTGGATAAGATGCCATCTGTTATTAATACCAATCATCAAATTCACCGGTGTTCATATTTGTGAAATCACATCCAGCGAGAAGAACTCATTAATCGAAATCTTCGTATTACAAATGCATTGAATTAATTGGAAACTGTTACGAACAGTGTTGTTGGACGGCTGTAAACTTTTTGTCAAAATATTATGCAAAAATCTCGCCAAATTATGTAAGTTTTCTATTGACGAAATTATAATACGTACAAAAGTGAGCCACTCTTGTGAATTTTAGGGATTATGCAGTATTATAATATGTAGTATTATAATATTGGATTAAGCTTATTCAAGAATTTCATTCTATTTTACTAACATATTCAATATTGTTCATGGCAACCACCACATTGCTCTTATCCGAATAAATGAAAAAAATATTCAGGTTATTTTTAACAAAAAATTTCTAGTTGTCAAATACATAGATCAAAATTCAATTATAATTAGGCTTATTATAACTAGGCGAGAGCTTTTGCTTACCGATATCACCGACGAGATACTATTAAAGATTGACATCTTTACGGGAGTTCTCATCCTTGTGAATATTAAAATAATTAAGAGTTAAAAATTGATAATATTGTACTAATTTTATGATTTAGTAGTTTAGTAGACGTATTTATGCATTTAGAAGTCAATACTCGATTTTTCTTTAAATTTATGATTTCAGTGTTATCATCAAAGTTTAATTATCAACAGAAATAATAACTGCAGAGAAAAAGTTGTAATTTTTCTCTGTAATATATAGGATATTATAGCTTTATAAGTGTGCATATTTATTTATGTATTTGTGTAACAAAAAATCATGAATTTAATAATGTATGAGCCAAATATTTATGTTAATAATAGTAAATTTATATCAATTGTCGATAATGTCAGCGTTCTTCAATTACTTCCGGGTCCTTGAGGTCCTTTTTATATCACCGAAAATTTGCCCAGGTTGACGGTCTTTAATAATATCTTGTCAGTACCAATATATAATATCAGGGCAACCATAATGGAATTTATTAAGAACTTGGGAAATAACTTTCAGAAGATACGGCTACCAATGAATTAAAAAGTAAAATGATTCTGATAAAAAATATTAAAATAAGAAAAACGGTAATTGTTGATCAAATTCAGTCTTTGACAACTAGAAATTTTGTTAGAGATAATCCGAACATTTTTTTCGCTCGTGCAACATAGTGGCTGTCATAGATAAAACTGAGTATGTTAGTAAGATGGAGCGATGTTTATTGATATTTATATACAGGTATTACGGAATCCGGTGAATAGGATTATTACAGATCTGGAAAATATTTAGAAGATAGAAGGATTCTGAAATGATTAGTGAGGACAACTTTTTGACAAGTTTCTTGAGTAAGCTTAATCTAATATTATGTGCTTTTGCGGTCTCTAAAATTCACAAGTGGCTCACTTTTGTACGTATTATAATTTCGTCAATAAAAAGCTATTATATAACTTGACGAGATTTTTACGTAATATTTTGAAAAAAAGTTTACAGCCATCCAACAACACTGTTCGAAACAGTAGTTGATCCAGCGCATTTGTAGCATGGAGATTTCGGTTAGTGATGGAGTTCTTCTCACTGGATGTGGTTTCTCTGTTCATGAATGTGCCGGTAAATTTAATGATTGATGGTATCAATAACAGATAGCATTTTATCCAAGATACATGTTTGACTAAAGATGAGTTCATTGATGCAATCAAATTAGTATCAAATTCCACAGTTTTCAATGACAAGTTTTACAGAGAGACGTTTGGAGTTTCAATGAGGTCACCTCTATCTCCAATAGTCGCGAATATAGTTTTGCAAGACTTGGAAGCGACTGTTTTTAATAAATTGACAATTAATTTACCATTTTACGTACGAACAACATTGCTTTCGCAAATGACAGAATAAGCATAAATAATCTTGTCAAAGTTTTTAATAATTATCATCCAAGACTAAAATTCACATTGAAGGAAGGAGACGATAGACTTAATTTTCTGAATGTTACATTGATTAAAAGGAATATAAACATTATTTATATGATTGGTATCAGAAACCGATGTCATCTAGGCGGTACCTTAACTATTTTTCACAACGCCCTTTATTATATAAAAAATTGGAGTCATAATTGATTGATAAGTTCTCTGTCGCACTCCTCATTCCAAAGAATTTTGATAAGATCATTTTGGTAAGATCCTTCACTCTGTTATATCCCCCTTAACCATACAAAAATAGTAGTCGAAATTTTCATTCGGATCCAAATGACTCACTCATATAATTGAAGATTAAATAATGAAAAACACGACCTCTGTATTTACTAATTCTACTAATGAAAAAAAAGATATAGTTCATATAACTAAAAATATTTAGCTATGAGCAATATAGAAACATCATCCTAGTTATCTTTATGTGATTAAGATTTATTTACTTTGATGTATCAATTACATCAATGTAGTCAGATACGATCTGATCATAACAATCAAAACTTGGTTAAGGGATCATTTACTATGAATAAGTCATATATCCATAGTTGTATCAATCGTGACATTATAAAACATGATGTATAATAATAAGAATTAAATTATTGATAAGAATTAATTTTTTTGTTACATCATGCAATAAATTAAGTTGCAATTTCAAAAAATAAAAGTGTTTCACACTTACAATTAAAAATATGTATATGTGAAATGCCGTATAATTGCTGCAACATAAATCATTCAATCATTGTACTATGGTTCAAGCAACCACATAAATAGTTCCATATTTTACTATTTAAAAAAAATCCGCAATGTCAGTATATAATTTCGATAGGCTAACGCAACTAAAAATTTGCTGCTACAATCAAAAGTGCTTGCTACAGCCATGTAAAAATGCCATATTTTACTATCTAAATTGTTGCAGCAATCAATTTTTTTCAGTGTATCTAAATTGTTGCAGCAACCAATCTTTTCTTTCAGTAGTATGTGATATTATAATAAATACTATGCGATAAAATTTTCTACCGTTTTCTATTATTACTTTCAGTGCATTATTTTATCAAAATTCATAGCTCCTATGAAAATGTTTTGATTACATTTTGATTCATCAAAATCTCATTTATTTAGTTTGTAATAGTAACACAGAAAAAACAGTATGGTTGGTCTATACAGAAATCTGGTGACCAACCAGATTAAATAGTAAAATATGAAGCAATTATTTATATGGTTACTTGAATTATAGTACAATGATCGAATGACTTATCTTGCAGCAATGATGGCGTTTCACGTATACATGTTTTTAATTATAAGCGTGGTGAATCGCTTTTGTTTTTTGAAATTGCAACTTAATTTATAGCATAGTATAACAAAAAATTAATTCTTTTTAATAATTTTATTATTATTATTATATATCATGTCACACTGAGAAAAAAAATAATAATTTAATTATAATTTATATATTATATTATTTTTTGGGACAACCATAAATTTATAATTGTTTTGACCATATGAATTACAGTAACCTGAACACTAAATTATGATTATAACGATCATAATATGTACTATTTATTCAACTACATGGTTATCTTACACATAAATCATATTTGTATATAGTAAATTATATTATAAAAAAATGTTGTAACAATTAAAAATACATAGAATCATACATTTATTATTACCAAGATTTGGAAATTGGTAGCAAAGTTAGATAATTATTACGAAATCATATGACAAACATAACCAAATTATTAATTGTAATGTATTTTAAATGAAATAATTTGATGAATAAATTGTGACCAAACAATCCCTTTTATGTAATAAAAAAATATATATGATTATATCTTAACGAAAAAAATAATTTTTTTGTTATTATTACTTTTTATTTTTCCATTTCAATTAATTATTTACTGCTTTGCATACCTATATTCTATCTTATTAATTACACTTAATTATTAAAAAACGCATCGCATCGTTAGTAAGATTTGAACGTACGATCTCTAGAATGGTAGTCTAATACATTTACGCTAAATACATTTACACTAATCTAATCGCACGCTTGTGATTGAGACATTGCCAACGTTACTTATACAATATTGTAACCATTCTTAATTTCATGCCTTTGCTGCCAGTTTTAATATTATTAATATTTAAGAAGATTACATAGAAATAAAATAATACGCTGGTATTTATTAACATAGTTAGAAAATGATAATGATAAAGCAATTATCCTCAGTCTCGAGAGATCGTTCGACCGTGGCGGGCGTGTTTCGTTTCGCTGCGATCTGAATGTTACGTGTTTTATTTTTGAGCAAAAGTGTGATCGGCTTTGATTGTGATATAATTCTTCCTGTAGGTTTTTTTTAAAGGAAAATGTTAAATTATTATTTATATAAATATTGTCAAATATACTATTGTTACACAAAAAAAAATATTTGATTGAATTAACTGGAATTGTGATGGAAAATGAACGATCCAGAATTCTAGTTAAGTTTACTAGATTTCTGATTTCATTTAGATTGATAGAAGATTTAGATTCTGGTTATTTCCAACAAAATTCTGGCAGATTGATTATTACAACTAGATTTCTGATAGATTTAATCAGAAATCTAGTAAATTTAATTAAATTTTTAGATTTTTCATTTATTTTCCACCACAATTTCAGTTAATTCAACCAATCTGTTTTTTCCGTGTGTAACATTGCAAAACATTTAGTGCAAATAATTACTTTTACAATTATTTTCTTTTTTAATTTTTAAATACGTAAATTTGATCAATTAAATTTGTAGTTAGAAGTACAATTAAATGTGCTATTAATATAGTTACATAGTTTGAAAATGACTTCAGATTTTTCCATTTTTTAAAATATATTTTTAGTTACATATTGTTATAACATGTAAATAGTAAGCAAATGTTAAAAAAATGATTATATTCTAGATTTTTATTATAATTATGATTGCAATTATTACATAAAAATGGTTATTTTATTTATCATATGTATTTTCGTATTTTATTATATTAATATTTAAAGTTATCACAATTTATAGTACAATTTTTGTACGGGTTTATAGAACTATACATATAAGGTTATTGTTACTAACATTATGGCAATAATAACTATAAAAATAATGTTCCTAACCATAATTATTTTATCATGCAATTATAGTCACAAATATGGTATACTTTTCTCTCAGTGCACAATTGACGCAACTATCCAGTGAAAAATGACAATGAAATCGATGTCGATACCATTATCATTTCTCATTGGGTGTATGAATATATAACTTATCCATAGTAAAGGATCTCCCAACCAAGTTTTGATTACCAGATCGCGTCTAATTACATTGATGTAATTAGACACATCAAAGTAAGTTAATCGTATCAACCATACACATTCTTATCAAAGATAACTAGGATAATGTTTCTATATTGTTCACAATTAAATATTTTTAATTATGTGAACTATATCTTTTTTTCCATGAATGTATGAGTCATAATACGGAGAAGCATATGTATTTAGATTTTTTCCATATATCGATATCAATTATTTGCTTGTAACTATTGATATTAACAAAATGAAGTAACAATATTGATTTATTCTTGTGTTACCTTCGCGTAACTACTTACCTCAATTATGTATCAAATTTCGATCGGACTATGCTTCTTGAATTTCGATCGGGCTTATAGTTCATTCCTGCATATGCTTTTTTACGATATAAGCCATACTCTGCACACATGACACAATTTACAAATGAGACATTTGTCATCAGGCAAATGTTTTTTGCGTTGAAACAGTCAATTTCATAAAATATTATATGAAATATTGGCTACAAAACTGCTTTTTCTACTAAACGCAGCCATTATATATCTTTCTTCTATTTTATTTTCCCCGATTGATGTAACAGTTTAATAAATAATAAATACAATCAAATCGCGTCATTATGAAGAAAATATAAGACTGAACAAGTTAGAGTCTTATGATATTATTTCGATTATTCGAAATATTATCTTTAATATTTATCAAGTTCGATTTATTGAATAAAATCGTTTAACCTTTAACGAATGAACTCGCTTATCAGCTGAAAGAATAAAGGATTTGAATAATAATAAAAGAATTCCGACTTTTGATCAGTTGCGATCGAGTGATATTTTTTGCATCAATAAAATTAATTCCTCGATATTTTAACAATTATAATTAAAAATGTGGAAATATGTATAAACTTATAAATCTCATTTTAATTCATTTATAAATTATGAAAATCCCATTTAGTTGAATCAACAAATCTCTTGTTTATATGGGCAAATAAATCCTTGGTTGAGGCAATAAAATGATTTAGTTGAAGTAAAAAGTTTGATTATTGTAATATTTTATTTGTTTCTGATAATACAAATAAAATGTTACAACAATCAAATTTTTTGCTTCAAATAAATTATTTTATTGCATTAACCAAGGATTTGTTTGCCATATCCAAACACATAAAAAGTTAAATTATATAAGAAAAAAATAAAAAAAGAACTAAATCAATAATTAAAAAAACGATATCATTTGGACATGGACAAACAAATCTTTGATTAATCCTTCGTGGTCCTTCTGGATCAAAATGACCTGAACATTATCTTTCATGCTAAATTTCAGAACTTTCCTGCAGTGGAATTCTGTAATTCGTTATTCAATCATTATGTGTTCATAACGACAATTGCGCATATTTTATGTAGTATAAATTATTTTACGTAGTAATACTATTTAGATATTTTATATAATAAAAAAGTTGCGCAACTGTCGTTGACTCATATAACGACTGCATAACAAATTATAGAATTCCATATAGGAACTGGCAAGGAAGGAAGCATATCTACTATCTTTGGAAGGAAGCATATCTACTATCGTTTGAAGGAAGCTTCAACTCTATCGATAAAGATTCTTAGCTTTTTAATCGTTAGTATGTGTCTAGCAGAAAAAGCGTTTTTTTTTTTGAGTCAAAGTGTCAGCAAGTGTGATCAACGTATTTTTGTTAAAAAATTTGATTTATTGTTGCATTAAATTGCAAAAGTAAGCAAAATATGGATTGTATCCTTCAAATAAGGATAAAAAAAGAAAAAATATTTGAGGAAAGAATATTTGTTGTGTTTATGACTCATATATGACAAACTTTCTAAATCTGAATCAATTGATAATCCATTGAAATGGCATCCACTGAAGTGGTTGGTACTGAATTATCAGCATATTATATTAGCACATTTGACACTAGATAATCAGTTAAATTCAACTGTAAAAGAAAAGAAGTTTGGGCATTATATAATTAAAATATCGATGTTTGCTCGATGTCTGATACATTGTAATTCCAATTTTACAATAACATATATGTTTGCGCTACACTTGTACACTGATGACTGAAGCAAGATTCGTTATTGGTTAGGGATACCACATTTCATTCATTAAAACAATGACATATTTAAACACTGAATCAGTGATTATCAACAATATTAAGAATCTTTATAAAGATTATGCATTTCGTAGATTTCTTCCGTGTCCAAATCCATTCTTAGAATGCCAATGTTTCATGAATCTTGCAGTTTACTGTAATGTATACTTCTCCAATGTATACTCTCCAATGTATTTTAAGAAATCCTAAAGATCAAAGACCTCCACTTAGCTCCGCAGGAGTATACAAATATCTATGTTTCTGCGGGCAAGTATATATTGGAGAAACCGGGAGAATGGTTAACCTATGGATAAAAAAACATCAATGTGATGCTAAAACACGCCACGGAGTCAGAATTATTAAAACACAATATTGAAACAGGATATCAAATACTATTTGACAAAACGACCACAATAGGCAACATTACATCATACTTTCCAAGAAAGTATAGAGAAGCCATAGAGATACAAAAGTACTCTAACAATCTATATCTATCTATATATATAACAAGACAATAGAAATAATGACTACAACATAAACAAAATATGGAAAATTCTTCCAGTTATTGAAGATCGACCAATTTCCCTCACCTCTCCTCTCCCCTCCACCTATCCACAATTTTCTTTTTTTCTCCCTACTATTCCAACAAGTAGCGTAATATAAAAGGAACGGTCCGGAAGAACAGTATTTGTTTTCAGTACTAATAATTTTTACATTAATAATAACTTAAACCAATAATAAATAGCCTTTTACCCGAATTTAACATCTTTTTTATATCTAGAAAATGATCATTTTCTATTTACAAAATAAACACTTTTTCTGAAATATGTATAATCATACACGAAAAGAATTTCTTCCAAAATTTATCCTGAAAATATGGTAATTGTAATACAATATTTTAAAATATAATATACAATACAATATTTAAAGATTTATACTTGCACTTTAAAATTAATCAAACTTATTTTATACTTTATTATAGTTTTATTAATGGATGAGAGAGATTTACATTAAAATTCTTCGAAATAATAATGTCTCATAACTATCATATTTTCAGAGTAAACTCTAAGAAAAAATTCTGTCCGTATATTATTTTTTTCAAAGTATCATCTCAAAACTAATTATTAAAAAAATTTTCATGCATGAATATGTATGTATATAAATATTCACAAATATGTATAATACATGAAATATATCCATGCATATTAGGTATGGGAAAAAGTTCGTTGGCGTTTTTCCCGTTACATCTAACGGGAAAAACATATCTCCATATCTAATACGTTCCTCTATCTTTTGTAAAATTAGTTTTTAGTGTAATAGAAATAATTAATAATAATGTAAAAATATTAAAAATAATTAAAAGGATAATTTTCACGCTATTTGTTTAAAAAAGAAATCAAGTTTGAAGGAATGTAAAAAAATTATTTATGCTTAATTATATATATTAGGTATACAACTTTGCTTCCGCCGTTTTTTTTCCGAAATTCGAAGCTTTATTGTAAAAAACTGGTTATACATTTATGATTCAAAGTATTGTCCATCGCTAGCCACTACTTTCTCCCATCTTTCGGGTAGCGTACGAATCCCGTGTCGAAAAAACTGGTCATCTTTTGAAGCTATCCATGAATCGATCCAATTATTTACTTCTTCATAAGATCGGAAGTGCTGGTCAGCCAGGCCGTGTGCCATTGATCGAAACAAGTGATAGTCAG
>Ga0157363_1001045_pt1 | contig 22461 bp, 20 predicted proteins | sample AttsexASBM1_FD_111477 | JGI IMG/M metagenome (GOLD analysis project Ga0157363, IMG submission 111477) | Fungus gardens microbial communities from leaf cutter ant in Ribeirão Preto, State of São Paulo, Brazil - Atta sexdens ASBM1 | ecosystem: Host-associated > Fungi > Mycelium > Unclassified ... | reverse complement strand
GATGCCGGGCCGGGCCGGAGTCGCGACCACGATGTTTACCAACTCGGTATCGACCGGGATGATTTTTGCCGGGTTATTGCAGGGAAGTGTCAGTGACTGGTGGGGGCATGAGGCAATCTATTGGCTGGCATCCGGATTGATACTGATAGCGCTGCTGCTGACCTGGGGGGTGAAAGAGTCAGCGTAAGCTTTTCAGGATTAATGCTCCATAATGTCTTTCATCAAGCCCCGGGTGATTTATTCCCCGGGGGAGAGGGGTTGAAAGCAACCCTGTCTTCGCGCAGGTTTCTCCGGATAAAAATTGATGGTGACAAGCGGTTGTACTCAGTGCAGGATGTCCTTTTTATTTTCTGGGGGCCACCATGAGTGCAAAATCGGCAACACTGGAGAGCCGAATTCGGCAGCATTGGGATCAACTCTCCGGACAGGAACAGCGGCTGGCCGACGTGTTGCTGGCTGCACCGGGGCAGTTGGCGATGAATACCGCCACTGAATTAGCAAACAGTGCGGGTGTTTCCAAAGCAACCACGACACGTTTTTTTCGACATCTTGGCTATGAAAGCTATGAAGCAGCGCGTCGGCAAGCACGAGAGATGCAGAGTAGTGGATCGCCCCTGTATCTGCAGGCCGTGCCTACAGCGTCACCCATCGCCAGTATCATGCAACAACATCTGGAAAAAGAAATTTCTAACCTGGTCAATAGTTATCTTATGTTGGACGGCGAATTACTGCTGGAGGTGGTCAACGCGATTGTGAGTGCACGCCGCGTAGTGGTTATGGGGTGGCGTCATAGCCAAACGATTGCACAGTTGATTTACCGTGACCTTGTACATACTCACCCTGATGTCCGTCTTTTACCGCGTCCCGGTGATTCACTAGCCGAGCATCTGGCTCCACTCAATTCCCAGGATATCGTCATCTGTATTGGTCTGCGTCGTCGTATGCCTGCACTGGAGGCCGCAATGAATGCATTGGGGGAGCGGGAGGTACCCATGTTGTATCTCTCTGATGTACTTTCCGGGAAACCGGCGCGCCACGCCCGGTGGGTCGTACGTTGCCATACGGACAGTAGTTTGATTTTTGATAGTACGGCCGCACTTTCCGGTATCTGCAATCTGCTCTGTTCTTTGGTGGCTCAAAGCATGGGCAAACTCAGTAATGATTATCTCACTCAGATCGAAGTGTTGCATCAATCCCTCGACGAACTGGAATAATGTATTGCGCTGGCGCAATTTGCGCCAGAAATTCAACCATCAGTTGCCTGCTTAGATTAAAGCGTTGCACCCATCCTTCAAAGAACAGCAGGCATTGCACTATATTTGTGCATTACGCTGTCAAAATCACCAAAATTTCACTCTACTTTTTCAGTTATCGCTGCAATTTCGGCCATCTTTGAAATTAATGAAAATAAAAATAAAATAAAGAAAAAAATGTTTCTATATGATTATGATGGGAAAATTGGCCTTCATAACCTTCGGAATAGATTTTTTTGAAAAAAATGGCACGAAATATGCTCTGTTGAAATATATATTTCAATAACACCAGGGGTTCACCATTATGAAACAAACAGTACTGTTGTTAACCACCCTTCTCGCGACCCTCTCTGTCACACCGGTACATGCTGACACTTTGTCTGACATTAAAAGCAGCGGCAAAATTACTATTGGTATCGATCCAACCTTTCCTCCCTATGAATACACAAACGATAAAGGAGAAATTACCGGCTATAGCGTGGCTATCATGCAATCTTTTGCCAAACATCTTGGTGTGAAACCGGAGTTTCAGAAAACTGCCTTTAGCGGAATTTTGCCCGGGCTAATTTCCGGCTCCTTTAATGCCGAAGGTTCAACATTAAACATCACGGCTGAGCGCGCTAAAAAAGTACTATTTACTGTGCCTTACAGCAAAACTGTCAACGCAGTCCTGGTCCGTGAAAATGATGCAGGCAAGTTCCATGGTAAGGTCATGAGTCCTGACAGTCTTTCCGGTTTGAGTGGCGCAGTGAAAACCGCCAGCGAACCGGAAAAGTTGCTGGAAAATTTTAACCGACAGCTGAAAAGTGAAGGTAAAAAGCCGATCACTATCATTAATGTCGATTCTCTGGACCAGACCGTGAGTACGCTGATGACCAGACGTGCAGACTTTGTCTTCGACGATATTTCTGTGCTCGCGCCAATCGTGAAAAAGTATGCGGGTAAAGTGGCCCAGGTGGGTGAAGTGGGTCCATCACAGTGGATGGGCTGGGCAACACGTAAACAAGATGTCAGTCTTAACCAAGCCCTCAGCAACTACATACTGGCAATGCAAAAAAACGGTGAACTGACCAAATTACAGCAACAATATCTCGGCACCACATTTAACGTGCCTGCCAGCAACTTTATCCCTCAGGAGTAATGATGAGCCAGTACAAGCTGACGGTGCCTGCAGGCCATGGCAAAACCTTTCTGGTGAATAAAGGGCAGTTCATAACCGTAATTGATAGTGAAGGGCAGCAGGCGGCCGATTTTGTCGCCGTTAATGCGAATGATCTGAACGAAAAGTTATCACCGGTGCATACACGACAGCATCTGGGCTCATTATTTTTTAAGCCAGGTGATGCTCTGTGGTCGAGTGAAAACCGTCCGATACTGCGGATTATTTCTGACAGCATTGGCATTCACGACGCTAATGTTCCCGCATGTGACCGTACCCGGTTCAGTGTTGATTTTGGTGTCGAGGGGCATCGTAACTGTGTGGATAACCTGCTGGAAGGGATGAAGGAATTTGGTGTCACTTATTTCTCTTTACCGGAACCCTTTAATTTGTTTCAGAACGGGCCGGTAACCGCGGATGGACGTATGGAAGTGACCGATCCCCATAGTAAACCCGGGGACAGGATTACCTTTGAAGCTCTGTCTGATCTGATTTGTGCAGTGTCATCCTGTCCACAGGACATCATCCCCGGTAACGGGTTGCAGGTTACCCCGATCGATATCGTTGTCAGTGACTATTTTCAAGCAGAGGAGATGAACCATGCTGTTGATGCGTGAAAATTTTCAGGATACCGGTGAGCGGACCCGGGAGGAGTCAGTAATAGTCGCCCCCGGTTCTGCCGGCACCATCCGGGTACTGCGTGGTCAGTTACTGCGTATTTCTGCGATGGGCGATGGGGCGGTAGCTTCGTTATTTGGTTTCGGATTGGAAGACCCTACAGAATGGCTTTCGGTACATCATACCCGGGTATTCAGCAACAGCTACTTATTGGGTTCCGGCATGCGGTTGGTAAATAATCGTCGTCGTCCGATGATGGTTCTGGGTAAGGACAGCGTAAAACGCCATGACTTATTACTCCCAGCCTCAACCCGGGCATTCCTTGCTGAGCGAGGTTATCAGGGAGAGGGCTGTCTTGAAGCGGTCATCAGCGAACTGAACCATGCCGGAATGAAAGTGCCGAAACTCCCGGATCCTGTCAATCTGTTTATGCACGTCAGACTGACGCGTGCCGGTGATATTCAGCCGGAGGCGAACCTGACTAAAACGGGGGACAGTATTACCTGCAGGGTAGTGAGGGACAGTCTTTTCATCGTCTCTGCATGTAACACGGGTATTAAGGGGAACGATAAACCTGCCCCGCTGCGGTTGTCAGTGGCAGAAAACCTGCACGACTTTAAACCGGAGTAGTATATGTTGCTGGATCATCAGGTGGTGGCTGCGTTGCCGGAACTCTGCCAGGGGCTGCTGGTGACACTGGTTCTTTCCTTGCTGGCATCATTAGTCAGTGTGGTAATGGGGCAGTGTGGCTGCTTCCTGCAACTTCAGCGCTTCTGGATCTTGCGTGCGGTCGGCAGGTTATACGTTAGCTTAATGCGAGGTACACCCGCGATAGTGCAGTTGTTTGTGGTGTTCTTCACTTTGCCCCGGTTAGGATTGGGCGGCAACCCCTTACTGGCCGCAGTGGTTGCGATTGGATTCAACAGTGGTGCTTATGTGGCAGAAATATTGCGCGTTAATCGTTCACAGGTAACTCGCGGGCAACTGGAAGCGGCACGGACACTGGGGTTAAGCCGGTTTATGACCTGGTGGTATGTGATTAATCCGCAAGTCATGCGCGCGAGTCTGCCCATGTTGGTGAGCGAGTTTACCATTCTCCTGAAGACAACACCTTTGGCCTCGGTGGTGGCCCTAACCGAACTAACATATGCCGGGCAGGTGGTGATTGCCAGAACCTATGACACCACCCAGGTATTATTACTGGTCGCTGCGGGTTATTTGTTGATTGCACTGCCGTTAATTAGTCTGGCGCGGCGTTTAGAAGTAAAACGGGGGAGGGATTAATGGATTGGCAGGCGATTATTTCTTCATTACCTTCACTCGGCGAAGGTTTGCTGGCAACACTACAACTATGCGCGGTGGCGGCAATCTGTTCACTGTTGTGGGGTGGACTCATGTCGTGGTTGTTGATGCGTGCTTCACCCTTCTGGTTAAGATTACTCAATGTCTACAGTGGGCTAACTTTGGCTCTTCCACTGCTGGTGGTTATTTATCTGCTTTATTTTGTCCTGCCGGATTATGGCATCACATTATCTTCGCCGGTTGCAGGTGTGCTGGCTTTGACGCTCTATTATGCGCCATACATCGCACGCGTAATCTGTGCTGCTATTGCTGCCCTGCCGCATGGTCAGTGGGAAGCATGTCGGGTACTAGGGTTAAGTCGCAGCCAACAAATGCGCCATGTGGTATTGCCACAAACCTTGCCAAGGATGTTGTCACCACTGATGGGATTGATGATTGGTTTAATCAAAGATTCCGCGTTGTTATCAGTCATCTCGGTACATGAATTTATGTACGCCGCGAGAGAGGCGATTTCGAATACTTACGCACCACTGGAAATCTATTTGACGGTGGCGTTGTGTTATTGGTTACTCAACAGTTTAATTGATTGGCTGGCTCGCAGCCTTGAAGCCCGCATGACGCGCTATCACCGCGGCATGCAGCATTAATTAGGAGAATAATATGTCGGCTGAATTTCAGCATCGTGAAGTCATCACTATTCCGGCACGCCACGGAAAAGCGGTGCGTTTAAAAAAAGGTGAAGCGGTACAAGTAATTAACCTGAATGGCACTCAGGTGGTTGATTGCTGGGCATATAACTTACAAGATCTCAATGAATATATGTGTATGGAAGCTACCCGGGTATGGAATCAGCGGCTAAATCCAAAAGTTGGTGACAGCTTTATCACCAGCCAGCGTCATCCGATTCTGACATTGGTGGCAGATACATCGCCGGGAGTACATGATACCTTTATGGCTGCCTGTGATGCCCGCCGTTATGAGCTACTGGGTTGCAAAGAATACCATCGTAATTGCCACGATAACTTGTTTGAAGGCATGCGGGAGTTGGGGGCTGAGTTGCCACACGGTAATCTTGCGTCATTTAATATTTTTATGAACATTCAGGTCCAGCCCGATGGTATCACACTAAAAACCCTGCCGGTGGTGACAAAACCCGGCGATTACATCGTGCTGCGCGCGGAAATGGATTGCTTCGTCGCTTTTTCTGCCTGTCCTCAGGACATTGTCAGTATTCAGGGGCAGGGTGATAATACTCCACGCGATGCTGAGTTGCGAATTCTGACTGCCGGCTTTCCTCAGGTGAAACTAAAAGGCGCCTGGGTTCCGGAATAACCGGAGGCCTTAATGCCATAAGCTTTCTAAACTGATGCTGAGGCTCATCGGAACCGCGCCTTGCATCAGTCTGCTTTAAGGCAACTGTCTAATTAAACCCTGGCATAGTTACCAGGGTTCGATGTTTCAGCAGTATCAATAAAGGTGAGGGTACAGACTATCTGGCCACCGGATGGCGGTTTAACGCAGAAACACCGGCTGGCTGGTTTCGTAGGCCGAAATCGCCGCTTCGTGCTGTAACGTCAGGCCAATACTGTCCAGCCCGTTAAGCATGCAGTGCCGGCGAAAACTGTCCAGAGTAAACGGATAATGTTTACCACCAGCAACCACTTCCAGTTTTTCCAGGTCGACCAGGAATTCGATTCCAGGCTGTTCTGCAACCAGACGGAACAGTTCATCGACCTCTTCTTCTTTCAGTTTTACCGGCAACAGCTGGTTGTTGAAGCTGTTTCCATAAAAAATGTCAGCGAAACTTGGGGCGATAACGGTACGAAATCCAAAATCAGTCAGTGCCCACGGTGCATGCTCACGTGAAGAACCACAGCCGAAGTTCTCGCGTGCCAGCAGGATACTGGCGCCTTTGAATACCGGTTTGTTCAGGACAAACTCAGGATTAGGCACTTTCCCGGCATCGTCCAGGAACCGCCAGTCATTAAATAAATGCTGACCGAATCCGGTACGGGTCACCTTCTGCAAGAATTGTTTTGGAATAATTGCATCAGTATCGACATTGGCTGCATCCAGCGGCGCAACAATCCCGGTATGTTGGGTAAATTTAGTGGCCATCAGAAGCTCCTTAATTCAGTTCACGGATGTCGGCAAAACGGCCCATCACGGCAGCAGCAGCGGCCATCGCCGGGCTGACCAGATGAGTACGTCCACCACGGCCCTGACGGCCTTCGAAGTTACGGTTGCTGGTAGAGGCACAACGCTCACCGGCATTCAGCCGATCGTTGTTCATTGCCAGACACATTGAGCAACCTGGCAGGCGCCATTCGAAACCGGCATCGGTAAAGATTTTGTCTAAACCTTCCTCTTCTGCCTGGGCTTTCACAGGACCAGAGCCTGGAACCACCATGGCCACGATACCCGGGGCAACTTTACGACCCTTGGCAATGGCCGCCGCAGCACGTAAATCTTCAATGCGTGAATTGGTACATGAACCGATAAACACTTTATCAATGGCTACATCGGTCAGTTTAACCCCGGCATCCAGGCCCATATAAGCCAGGGCTTTTTCTGCGGAGGCACGTTCAACCGGATCGCTGAAAGACTCAGGGGCTGGAATGGCCTGATTGATCGCAATAACCTGACCCGGGTTGGTTCCCCAGGTCACCTGAGGTGCAATATCGGCAGCATCCAGGGTCACAATGCTATCAAAAACTGCGTCACTGTCAGACTTCAGGGTTTTCCAGTAGGCTACTGCCTGGTCCCATTGCTCGCCGGTTGGGGAAAACTGACGGCCTTTCAGATAATTAAAGGTCGTTTCGTCCGGAGCAACCAGTCCGGCTTTAGCACCCATTTCAATCGCCATATTGCACAGGGTCATGCGGCCTTCCATGCTCAGAGCCTCGATGGCAGGGCCACAGAACTCCACCACATGGCCGGTACCACCAGCACTGCCAGTTTTGCCGATCACGGCCAGTACGATATCTTTTGCGGTGATGCCCACGGCAGCTTCGCCGGTGACTTCAATCTTCATGGTTTTCGCCCGACCCTGTTTCAGGGTTTGAGTTGCCATGACATGTTCAACTTCTGAAGTACCAATACCAAACGCCAGAGAGCCAAAGGCCCCATGAGTGGCGGTATGTGAATCTCCGCAGACAATGGTCATACCTGGCAGAGTCATCCCCTGCTCAGGGCCGATAACATGTACGATGCCCTGATAAGGGTGGTTCAGGTCATACAACTGTACGCCGAATTCTTCGCAGTTTTTGATCAATTCCTGCATCTGAATACGGGCCATCTCGCCGGACGCATTGATATCACGGGTCTGGGTAGACACGTTATGGTCCATGGTGGCGAAGGTTTTGGAGGGCTGCCGTAAACGACGGCCATGAGCACGTAAGCCATCAAATGCCTGGGGAGAGGTCACTTCATGAACTAAGTGACGATCGATATACAGTAACGGGGTTTCGTTTTCTGCTTCATAGACGACATGTGCATCAAATAACTTCTGGTATAAAGTTTTGCTCATTTTTTATTTTTCTCCGGTGATAAAGCGGGCAATGATATCGCCCATTTCATCAGTACTGACAGAAGGACCCTGACCTGCTAAATCACGGGTACGATGACCTTCTTCTAACGCACGGTTCACTGCGCGTTCAATACTGTCTGCGGCATCACCGGCGTTCAGGCTATAGCGTAACAGCAAGGCCAGTGACAAAATCTGTGCGATCGGGTTAGCAATATTTTTACCTGCGATATCCGGTGCTGAACCCCCTGCAGGTTCATACAGGCCGAAACCTTGTTCGTTCAGGCTGGCAGAAGGCAGCATCCCCATAGAACCGGTGATCATTGCGCATTCATCGGAAAGGATATCGCCGAACAGGTTAGAACACAGCAGTACATCAAACTGAGAAGGATCTTTGATTAACTGCATAGTCGCGTTATCAATATAGATGTGCTCCAGTTCGATTGCCGGGTACTCTTTGGCAATTTCTGTCACAGTTTCACGCCATAAAATGGATGACTGCAACACGTTAGATTTATCCACAGAAGTGACCTTACCGCGACGTTTCGCTGCTGACTCAAAGGCCAGACGGGCGATACGTTCGATTTCATAGCGGTAATAGACTTCTGTATCAAATGCCCTCGTCTGATCGCCACTTCCCTCACGGCCTTTAGGCTGACCAAAATAGATACCGCCGGTTAATTCGCGAACGCACAGGATATCAAAGCCTTTCGCGGCAATATCACTACGCAGCGGACAGAACGCTTCCAGGCCATGATAAAGAGCGGCCGGACGAAGGTTACTGAATAATTTAAAGTGTTTACGCAGAGGCAGCAGGGCACCACGTTCAGGCTGACCATCGGGTGGCAGGTGCTGCCATTTAGGACCGCCAACGGAACCAAACAGGACTGCATCGGCCTTTTCACATCCCGCCAGGGTCTCTGGTGGCAATGGTTGACCGTGGTTATCAATTGCAATACCACCCACATCGTACTGTGCAGTGGTGATGTTAATTGAGAAACGCTGGCGGATAGCTTCCAGCACTTTGAGCGCCTGGGTCATAACTTCCGGACCAATACCATCACCCGGTAATACTGCAATATGATAGGATGTAGACATAATTACACTGTTTCCTTAGCTTCAGTCTTAAATTTACGCTGCAATTCTTTCTCAACCTGTTTGGCCTGCCAGATGTTATTCAGGGCATTGACCATTGCCGTGGCTGAAGATTCAACAATATCCGTCGCCAGCCCGACACCATGGAATTTTCTGGCGTTATAGCGGATTACAATATCTACCTGGCCCAGTGCATTTTCGCCCTGACCTTTGGCTGACAGCTGATATTTGACCAGCTCCGCCTGGTAACCCGTGATGCGGTTGATAGCCTGATACACGGCATCTACCGGACCGTTCCCAGTCGCCGCTTCTTCCTTCACTTCATCGCCGCAAGCCAGTTTCACTGATGCAGTGGCAGTAATACTGGAGCCTGACTGGACATTAAATTCCTGCAGACGGAAGTGATCGTGTTCTTCATTCTGTTTATTAATAAACGCCAAGGCTTCCAGATCGTAATCGAAGATTTGGCCTTTTTTATCTGCCAGTTTCAGGAAGGCGTCATACAATGCTTCCGCGTTATAATCAGTTTCTTTATAACCCATCTCTTCCATGCGATGTTTAACGGCGGCGCGACCGGAACGCGAGGTCAGGTTCAGTTGCACCTGATTCAGACCGATAGATTCCGGGGTCATAATTTCATAGTTTTCACGGTTTTTCAGCACTCCATCCTGGTGAATACCGGAGGAGTGGGCAAAGGCATTGCTGCCGACCACTGCTTTATTGGCCGGAATGGGCATATTACAAATCTGGCTAACCATCTGGCTGGTACGATAAATTTCCTGATGGTTAATTCCGGTGGTCACGTTCATCATCTGCTGGCGGGTTTTGATTGCCATGATAACTTCTTCCAGGGCACAGTTTCCTGCGCGTTCTCCCAGGCCATTCAGAGTCCCTTCAACCTGACGTGCACCTGCCTGTACCGCAGCAATTGCATTGCCCACGGCCATCCCTAAGTCATCATGGGTGTGTACGGACAATATGGCTTTATCAATATTAGGAACGCGTTGAGTTAAGGCTGAGATGATGTTGGCATATTCATGGGGCAGGGTATAACCGACGGTATCCGGGATGTTAATGGTGCGGGCGCCAGCGTTAATTGCTGCTTCAACTACCCGACACAGGTCATCAATCGGTGTCCGGCCGCCGTCTTCACAGGAGAACTCTACATCGTCTGTATACCGGCGGGCGTGTTTAATCATGTAGACGGCCCGTTCGATAACCTCCGGTAAGGTACTGCGTAATTTGGTGGCAATATGCATTGGGGAGGTCGCGATAAAGGTATGAATACGGAAAGCTTCCGCGACCTTTAAAGCCTCATAAGCGGCATCAATATCTTTTTCAACGCAGCGTGCCAGACCACAAACGCGACTGTTTTTGATGGTCCGGGCAATAGTCTGCACTGACTCAAAGTCACCAGGAGAAGAGACCGGAAAGCCAACTTCCATAACATCGACTTTCATTCTCTCCAGTGCCAGAGCAATTTGTAATTTCTCTTTGACACTCAGGCTGGCCTGCAGCGCCTGCTCACCGTCACGTAAGGTTGTATCAAAAATAATGACTTGCTCGCTCATTGTAAATTCCTTGTGTGTTTTATGGCTCCGGCTCGCGGGCATAAAAAAACCCGCGCTGCGGCGCGGGTTTTTCTGTTTTCAGGCCCGAATCATTTTTTGATTCCGCCCACAAAACTACCGCGCACATTAAATGCGAGAAGGAGTAGTCCTGATAGGCGGATAAAACGAATCATTAGTTCAGACCCTGTAAAATATGTATGCCTATATTGGTACTGGAATCTGTAGCCGATGTCAACTTAAAGTCAGTGGCTATTCCGTGGGTGTCATCAGAGGATTATTCTGCCATCCTAAGCTCAGCAAGATATCTGTCGTGAGAGGCGTTTACCCGCTTGCTTAATGATCAGTCAATCCGGAGTGTCTGAAGGGTTTTTTTATATAATTAATTGAAATTTATTGTTTTTATTGCTGGTTTTTCAAGGTGGAAGTTATCGCGAAGGATGATGGTGGTAGTGAAATATATTGCAGAGATATTCATTTCCAGAGAATAACATTACCACCTGAAAAATATGCGGGACAGGGCACTGAATTTATCACCTGAATAAAATAGTTAAATTTCATTATTAACTGCAGTGGCTCATAAAGTCAGAATATTAAACTACTAAAAAACACTGTGGTAGTTTTATTCCGGGCTGGTTGTTCGTGATCGCAGTAACTTTTATTAAATATTTATCTGCCTGAATCAGACCGGGGTTTGCCTGGTAACATTTCTGCGGTTATGTTAGCCGGATGAAATGCAGATAATAAATGCTGTCTTCCTTCTGTATACAAGCAATGAAGAGATGATCCCATCACCTTACAGATGGTATAAGTTTTTGATCTTCATTGGGGAATATTATTAACGGAAGGCTATCGTTTGTCAGTCATGCGTGTCCGTGAATTCAGTTATCGCCTGGAGGCAAAAATGGAGATGTTGTCAGGAGCCGAGATGGTCGTTCGATCGTTGATTGACCAGGGCATAAAACAGGTTTTTGGTTATCCCGGAGGGGCCGTGCTGGATATTTATGATGCACTGCAAACCGTCGGTGGGATTGACCATATCCTTGTTCGTCATGAACAGGCTGCTGTGCACATGGCTGATGGCCTGGCCCGTGCCACCGGGGAAACGGGAGTGGTGCTGGTGACATCCGGTCCGGGAGCAACCAACGCCATTACCGGTATTGCGACGGCCTATATGGATTCTATTCCAATGGTCGTACTTTCCGGACAAGTGGCTTCCTCACTCATAGGTAGTGATGCCTTTCAGGAATGTGACATGGTGGGGATCTCCCGCCCTGTGGTGAAGCACAGTTTTCTGGTAAAACGCACAGAGGATATCCCTGCCATTATTAAGAAAGCTTTCTGGCTGGCATCGTCCGGTCGCCCCGGGCCTGTAGTGATCGATCTGCCTAAGGATGTTCTGAACCCGGCAGAAAAACTGCCCTATTACTGGCCGGAGCAGGTATCTCTACGCTCTTATAACCCCACAACGCAGGGGCACCGTGGCCAGATTAAACGAGCATTACAGGTGTTACTGGCGGCCAAACAGCCCGTGATTTATGCCGGTGGCGGGGTGATTACTTCCGGCTGTGAGCAGGCGCTGATTTCTCTGGCCGAAACGCTGAACATTCCGGTGACCACGACTCTGATGGGGCTGGGCGCGTTCCCCGGAACGCATCAGCAAAGCGTTGGCATGCTGGGTATGCACGGCACCTATGAAGCCAATATGACGATGCATAATGCTGATGTTATCTTCGCTATTGGAGTGCGCTTTGATGATCGTACCACCAATAACCTGGCAAAATATTGTCCGGATGCCACGGTCATCCATATCGATATTGATCCGACATCCATCTCTAAAACCATCGCGGCGGATATTCCTGTGGTAGGAGATGCCGGGCAGGTGTTACAACAGATGCTGGAACTGTTGAATGCCGGAGACAAAACCTCTGAAGACCACAGTGACTGGTGGAAACAGATTGAAGGATGGCGGGAGCGTCACTGCCTCGCTTTTGAGACCGGGGGTGAAACGATTAAACCTCAGGCCGCGATTGATGCTATCTGGCGTCTGACAAAAGGTGATGCTTATGTGACCTCTGATGTCGGTCAGCACCAGATGTTTGCAGCGTTGCACTATCGCTTTAATCAGCCGCGTCGCTGGATTAACTCGGGAGGCCTGGGCACGATGGGCTTTGGCCTGCCAGCCGCGCTGGGTGTGAAAATGGCGGTGCCGGAGGCTACGGTAGTTTGTGTGACCGGCGATGGCAGTATCCAGATGAATATTCAGGAATTATCTACGGCGTTGCAGTATGAACTGCCGGTGTTAATTCTTAATCTGAATAACGGTTATCTGGGGATGGTGAAGCAATGGCAGGATATGATCTATTCCGGCCGTCACTCACAATCCTACATGCAGTCGTTACCAGATTTTGTACGGCTCGCCGAAGCTTATGGTCACGTAGGAATGACCATCAGTAATCCTGCTGAGCTGGATGAGAAACTGACTGAAGCCCTGAATATCGTTGCCAGCGGCCGTCTGGTGTTTGTGGATGTGCATGTCGATGGCAGTGAACACGTTTATCCGATGCTGGTTCGTGGCGGCGGAATGAATGAGATGTGGTTAAGCAAAACCGAGAGGACTGAATAATGCGCCGTATTTTATCTGTATTACTAGAGAATGAATCCGGGGCATTGTCACGCGTAATCGGATTGTTTTCACAACGGGGTTATAATATTGAAAGTCTGGCAGTTGCTCCTACCGATGACCCTACCTTGTCGCGGATGACTATCCAGACCGTGGGCGATGCCAAGGTTCTGGAGCAAATTGAAAAGCAGCTGCATAAACTGGTGGACGTTTTACGGGTCAGTGAACTGGGCCAGGCTGCCTGTGTTGAGCGGGAAATTATGCTGGTTAAAATTCAGGCGGAAGGCAGCCAGCGTGATGAAGTTAAACGCTGTTCTGATATTTTCCGCGGACAGATCGTCGATGTCAGTGCCTCTCTGTATACCGTGCAGTTGGCCGGCACCAGTGACAAACTGGATGCATTTCTGAATACATTGCGTGGTGTGACGGATATTGTCGAAGTGGTTCGCTCCGGAGTCATCGGTTTGTCCCGTGGCGAGCGCACCATTGGCTAAAGGCTAAATTACGTCTCTGCCATACTTTCTGGCCCGTTCTACGGGCCTTTTTTATCGGTATCAACAAAATGGTTGCTCCGTTGCAGCATCTGCGTTTAGATCGGCAGTAGAGTGTCGATCAGGCATCAGAAGAATTTTTTGGACGCTGGGGTAAAAGTGAAACTGGATGAAATTGCACGTCTGGCAGGTGTTTCCCGGACGACGGCGAGTTATGTCATTAATGGCAAAGCCAGACAATACCGTGTGAGTGAAAAAACGGTAGAAAAAGTCATGGCTGTGGTCAGGGAACATAATTATCAGCCTAATGCAGTGGCGGCAGGATTACGTGCAGGGCGGACTCGTTCTATTGGACTGGTCATCCCTGACCTGGAAAACACCAGCTATACACGGATTGCAAAATATCTTGAACGCCAGGCCAGACAACGCGGTTATCAGCTACTGATAGCCTGTTCAGAAGACCAGCCAGATAATGAAATCCGGTGCATCGAACATCTGCTGCAACGTCAGGTTGATGCCTTAATTGTATCGACGTCTCTGCCCCCTGAGCACCCTTTTTATCAGCGTTGGGTGGGCGATTCATTACCGATAATTGCACTGGATCGTGCCCTGGACAGGGAGCATTTCACCAGCGTGGTAGGCGCTGATCAGGAAGATGCGTTTGCCCTTTCCAGCGAATTACGCAAACAGCCGGTAGACAATGTATTGTTTCTGGGAGCATTACCTGAATTGTCGGTGAGTTTTTTACGTGAGCAAGGATTTCGTGATGCCTGGCGCGGTGACAGTCGTCAGGTAGATTTTATCTACAGCAACAGTTTTGAGCGAAGTGCTGCGGCAGATACTTTTGTTCGCTATCTGGAAAACCATCCGATGCCTGCGGCGTTGTTTACCACCTCTTTTGGTCTGTTACAGGGAATGATGGATGCCTGCCTTCGGGTTCATGGTCATCTGCCAGGCCATGTTTCAATTGCCACGTTTGGTGATAATGAATTACTCGATTTTCTGGAGTGTCCGGTACTTTCTGCCGGCCAGCGGCATCGGGATATTGCTGAACGGGTGCTGGAATTAGTGCTGGCCAGTCTTGATGAGCCTAAACGTCCTAAACCGGGACTGACCCGTATCCGTCGAAACCTTTATCAGCGTGGTAAACTGGGGCGCCGGCCTCAATAATTCAGTTCCCGGAGCGTGCTTTTTTGCCTGCTGAGGTCTGTTTTCAGGGCCGACCGGCAGTCTAACTGGCCACAAGGTGATTAGCTTTACTAATATCATGGCAACTCTGCTGTGATTTCGGTAAGAAATTCCTTAAAATGCCCGCCGTGAATACACCGCCCGAAGTTAACAATTCCGTCGTTTTTCGCCGATATTTATTAACCCTTCCCCGCAGTGTTCTCAAATTATTGCAGTTATTCATTGAGTTAATTCTTTTGGCCCGTTTTTTTGTCAAAGATGTCTCTGGAATTCTCTGAATTTGCCGCAGGAAATAATGTTATTAAGCGACCGTTGTTGCTTGACAAGGATTTCATCCGCTCCGTACACTCAATTAGTGGTAAATTGTGGGATAAAGTGGTGAAACAGGTTAACTGAGGGGATCAACACTCATGTTTCGCGGGGCAACGCTGGTTAATCTTGACGGTAAAGGCCGGATAGCAGTACCTACTCGCTATCGGGAAATACTGATCGGGGAATCACAGGGGCAAATGGTATGCACCATTGACCTCCACCAGCCCTGCCTGCTGCTTTACACCTTGCCGGAATGGGAAGTCATTGAGCGAAAGCTGTCCCGCCTGTCGACGATGAACCCGGCTGAGCGTCGTGTGCAACGCCTGTTACTTGGGCATGCCAGCGAGTGTCAGATGGATAGTGCAGGGCGGTTGTTACTGGCAGGAACACTCAGACAACATGCCGGATTACAGAAAGAAATCATGCTGGTCGGGCAGTTCAACAAATTTGAACTGTGGGATGAACAGACCTGGTATCAACAGATCAAGGAAGATATTGAAGCAGAGACGGCTCAGGACGTTTTATCTGAGCGGTTGCAGGATTTATCGCTATAGCTTATGTCGGAAAATTTTAAACATACCACAGTGCTGTTAGATGAGGCAGTCAACGGACTCAACCTTCAGGAAGACGGCATCTACATTGATGGCACTTTTGGCAGGGGAGGGCACTCACGTCTTATCCTTTCCCGACTGGGAGAACATGGCAGGCTTATCGCCATTGACAGAGATCCTCAGGCGATTGCTGCGGCGGCGGAAATCAATGATCCGCGTTTTTCCATTATCCATGGTCCTTTTTCCGGCCTGGCAGAATACACAGATTCACTGGGACTGCGTGGCAAAGTAAACGGCATTTTACTGGATCTCGGGGTTTCTTCTCCGCAGCTCGACGATGCCGAACGTGGTTTTTCATTTATGCGTGACGGTCCACTGGATATGCGAATGGACCCGACACGCGGACATTCAGCCGCTGAGTGGTTGTTGCAGGCCGAAGAACAGGATATTGCGTTTGTGCTTAAGGCCTATGGTGAAGAGCGTTTTGCTAAACGTATCGCCAGAGCCATCGTAGAGCGTAACCGCGAACAACCGATGAGCCGAACCAAGGAACTGGCAGAAGTGATTTATAACGCGACGCCAGTGAAAGATAAATTTAAGCACCCGGCAACCCGCAGTTTTCAGGCTATCCGGATTTGGGTGAACAGTGAACTTGAAGAGATTTCACAGGCATTAAATGGAGCTCTGACGGCTCTTGCACCGGAAGGTCGTCTGTCCGTCATCAGTTTCCATTCACTGGAAGACCGGCTGGTTAAGCGTTTTATGCGTGATCAGAGCCGTGGTGCACAGGTCCCTTCAGGGCTGCCGCTGACGGAAGCTCAACTCAAAGCACTGGGCGGGCGTGAGCTGAAGACACTGGGCAAGCTGGTGCCGGGAGAGCGTGAAGTTGCTGATAATCCGCGGGCCCGAAGTTCGGTATTACGTATTGCACAGAGGACCGCTGAATGATCGGTAACGAACGTCACAGCCTGCCCGGCATTATCGGTGGAGATTTACTACGCCACGGAAAATTACCTTTGCTGCTCATTATTGCGGTACTGATTTCGGCAGTGATGGTGGTGATCACTACTCATAAAACCAGGTTACTGACCGCTCAACGTGAACAGATGGTACTGGAGCGGGATTCGCTGGATATCGAATGGCGAAACCTGATCCTTGAAGAGAATGCGCTGGGTGATCATAGTCGGGTAGAGCGATTGGCGATTGAAAAACTCCATATGCAACATGTTGATCCTTCACAAGAAAACATTGTGGTTCAACCATAGGAAAACAATAACGGCATGAGCAGCGCGAAAAAAACGCTGAAGTCCAGAAAACCGGAAAACAAGGCCAGCTTTATCAGCTGGCGTTTTGCGTTGCTGTGTCTCGGAATTCTGGCCGCACTGGTGGGGCTGGTGACACGTGTCGGCTACCTACAGGTCGTCAACCCGGATCGTTTAGTCAAAGAGGGCGATCTCCGTTCATTACGTGTTCAACCAGTGCCGACCTCCCGTGGCATGATAAGCGATCGCGCCGGGCGTCCTTTAGCGGTAAGTGTGCCGGTGAATGCGGTTTGGGTCGATCCGAAAGAGCTGAATGATAAAGGCGGTATCACAGTCGATAACCGCTGGAAGGCGCTGGCCGATGCATTGTCGATGACCCAGGACCAGCTCTACGCCCGTGTAAACACTAATCCGAAAGGCCGGTTTATCTACCTTGCCCGGCAGATCAATCCGTCGGTGGGTGAGTACATTAAAAAACTGAAACTGCCGGGGGTCCATCTGCGTGAGGAATCCCGCCGCTACTATCCGGCAGGTCAGGTGACCGCTCACCTGATCGGTTTCACCAATATTGATGGTGTCGGGATTGAAGGGATCGAAAAGAGTTTTGATAAATGGTTGACCGGTCAGCCGGGCGTCAGAACGGTACGTAAAGATCGTCAGGGGAGAGTGATTGAGGATATCTCCTCTGTTGACAGCCAGGCTGCGCATAACCTGACATTGAGTATCGATGAGCGTTTACAGGCACTGGTGTATCGTGAACTGAGTAATGCGGTGGCATTCAATAAAGCGGAATCCGGGTCAGCGGTCCTGGTCGACGTGAACACCGGAGAAGTGCTGGCCATGGCAAACAGCCCGGCGTATAACCCGAATAACCTGGGGACCACCACCAAAGATGCGATGCGTAACCGGGCTATTACCGATATTTTTGAACCCGGGTCTACAGTGAAACCTATGGTAGTGATGACGGCATTACAGCGTGGAGTTATCCGCGAAAATAGCGTCATCAATACTGTGCCGTACAGGATTAATGGCCATGAGATCAAGGATGTAGCACGTTATAACGAACTGACACTGACAGGTGTCTTGCAAAAATCGAGTAATGTCGGTGTATCAAGACTGGCATTAGCGATGCCCTCCTCTGCGCTGGTAGAAACCTACTCGCGCTTTGGATTGGGTAAACCGACTAATTTGGGGCTGGTCGGGGAAAGCAGTGGCATATACCCTAAAAAACAACGGTGGTCTGACATAGAGAGGGCCACCTTCTCATTTGGCTACGGGCTAATGGTAACGCCGTTACAGTTAGCGCGTGTCTACGCCACCATTGGCAGCTACGGCATCGCCAGACCATTATCGATTACTAAAGTTGATCCACCGGTAGCAGGAGAGCGGGCCTTCCCCGAGTCTACTGTGAAAACTGTACTGCACATGATGGAAAGTGTCGCACTGCCGGGGGGGGGTGGTGTTAAAGCTGCTATTAAGGGCTACCGGATAGCGATCAAGACCGGGACCGCAAAAAAAGTCGGTCCGGATGGTCAGTACGTTAACAAGTATATTGCTTACACCGCAGGCGTTGCGCCTGCCAGCCATCCACGTTTTGCGCTGGTTGTGGTGATTAACGATCCACAGGCAGGCAAGTATTACGGTGGTGCGGTATCTGCACCGGTTTTCGGCGCCATCATGGGTGGCGTATTGCGAACGATGAATATCGAACCGGATGCATTACCTGCCAATGACAAAAACGATTTCGTGGATAACAGAAATGAGGACGAAAGTGACAGATCGTAACTTGCGCGACCTGCTGGCCCCGTGGGTGCCGGGTGCGCCGGAACGTCAGCTGAAGGAAATGACACTGGACAGCCGCACGGCGGCTGCCGGCGATCTGTTTGTGGCTGTGGCCGGACATAGCGTCGACGGACGTCACTATATCCCTCAGGCCATTGCTCAGGGCGTGGCCGCAGTGATTGCCGAAGCTGAAGGCGAAGCTGCGGATGGTGATATCAAAGAACTGCATGGCGTGCCGGTCATCTATCTGAAGCAGTTATCACAACGCCTGTCTGCCCTGGCGGGTCGTTTCTATGAAAATCCTGCAGAGAAACAGACATTAATTGGAATCACCGGTACTAATGGTAAAACCACGACCAGCCAGCTGCTGGCTCAGTGGGCCAATCTGTTGGGCGAAACCGGTGCGGTAATGGGGACTGTAGGTAATGGCCTGTACGGACACCTGACGCCGAGCGAAAATACCACCGGTTCTGCGGTTGATATCCAGCAGGTTTTAGCTGGATTAGCGGAGCAAGGGGCCACACTGACCGCCATGGAAGTTTCGTCTCACGGGCTGGTCCAGCATCGTGTTGCTGCTTTGCCGTTTGCTGCGGCCGTATTTACCAATCTGAGCCGTGATCACCTGGATTATCATGGTGATATGCAGAGTTACGAAGCTGCAAAATGGTCGCTGTTTGCCGATCATCAGGTCGGACAATCGATTATTAATGCTGATGATGAGACAGGACGCCGCTGGCTGGGAAAATTGACCGATGCCGTCGCTGTCAGCATGCAAGGGCAAGTTCCTGCCGGCCATCATGGTCGCCGGTTAGAGGCTTGTCACGTAGAGTATCTGGATAAAGGGGCAAAGGTCACTTTCCGTTCTGACTGGGGTGACGGAGAATTTACCAGTCAGCTGATGGGAGCATTTAATGTTAGCAATATGCTGATGGCAATGGCGACTCTGCTGGCATTAGGTTATCCGCTGGAACGGTTGCGTGACACTGCTGCCCGGTTGCAACCTGTTTGTGGGCGGATGGAAGTTTTCCATGCCGATGGCCGGCCGACGGTGGTGGTCGATTATGCCCATACCCCGGATGCACTGGAAAAAGCACTGGCAGCGACCCGGTTACATTGCAGTGGCAAACTGTGGTGTGTTTTTGGATGTGGCGGTGATCGTGACAAAGGCAAGCGCCCGTTAATGGGGGCGATTGCCGAACAGTTGGCCGATCAAGTGATTGTGACCGATGACAACCCACGCAGCGAAGATGCACAGGCGATTGTTAACGACATTCTCAGCGGGTTGCTGGACCCGGGCAGAGCACTGGTGGTTCCTGGCCGCGCCCGTGCCGTCACCCACGCTCTGATGCAGGCTGGTCCTCAGGATATCGTTCTGGTGGCAGGCAAGGGACATGAAGATTATCAGATAATCGGCCAGCGCCGTCTGGATTATTCAGACAGAGCGACCGTAGCTTCATTACTGGGGGTATTGGCATGATTGCGATGACCCTACAGCAACTGGCCACCCTGACCGGTGGTCAGCTATCCGGAGATTCGGCGTTGAGCTTTTCTTCGGTCACCACCGATACCCGTAAAGTAACGCCAGGATGCCTGTTTATTGCTTTAATCGGTGAACGCTTCGATGCTCATGATTTTATCAACGATGCCCTGAAAGCGGGAGCAGCCGCGTTGATGGTTAGCAAACCATTGCCGACAGATATCCCTCAGGTGGTGGTCAGAGATACCCGTATTGCCTTTGGTGAGCTGGCTGCGTTTGTTCGCCAGCAGGTGCCGGCGCGGGTGGTTGCCCTGACAGGTTCCTCTGGGAAAACCTCGGTTAAAGAGATGACCGCATCGATTCTGAAGCAATGCGGTAATACCCTGTACACCGCGGGTAACCTGAATAATGACATCGGCGTACCTATGACTCTGCTGCGTCTGACGCCGGAACATGAATATGCGGTGATTGAACTGGGCGCGAATCATCAGGGTGAAATAGCCTATACCACTGCGATGGTTCGTCCTGAAGCAGCGCTGGTGAATAATCTGGCCGCAGCACACCTTGAAGGTTTTGGATCACTGGCTGGTGTTGCCAAGGCTAAAGGTGAGATTTTTGGTGGTCTGTCGCAAAAAGGGATTGCCATCCTCAATGATGACAGCAATGACTGGCCACACTGGCAGACTCAGTTATCGGATAAGACCGTGTGGCGTTTTTCCCCTGCGGCGGAATCGTCGGCAGATTTCCATGCCCGCGATGTTATCGTCAGTGGAACGGGTACTGCATTTACTCTGTACACCCCGCAGGGTAGCGTCGCGGTTCGTCTGCCACTCCCTGGCCGGCATAACATCGCTAATGCCCTGGCTGCGGCGGCTCTCTCTCTGGCAGTGGGGGCGCCTTTGCCTGCGATTGCAACCGGGCTCAGTGATCTGCAACCGGTACCCGGACGACTCTTCCCTGTCCGATTGTCTGAACAACAGCAATTGTTGGACGACAGTTACAATGCGAATGTCGGTTCAATGACGGCAGCAGCACAGGTGCTGGGCGAGATGCCGGGTTACCAGATTATGGTGGTTGGCGACATGGCAGAGTTAGGTGATGAAGCTGAACAGTGCCACCGTGCGGTTGGCGTTGCTGCACGGGAAGCAGGTATTGATAAAGTATTGAGCGTTGGAACACTGAGCCGTTTTATCTCTCAGGAAAGCCAGCAGGGTGAACATTTTACTGGCAAACCGGCGCTGATTGCGCGGTTGCGGAAATTATTATCTGAACATCAGGAAGTTACCATTTTGATCAAAGGTTCGAGAAGTGCTGCTATGGAAGAAGTGGTTCAGCAATTACAGGAGAAAGGCACATGTTAGTCTGGTTGGCTGAACACCTGGTTTCCCTCTACTCAGGATTTAATATCTTTTCGTACCTGACGTTTCGCGCCATTGTCAGTCTGCTGACCTCGTTGTTTATCAGTCTGTGGATGGGGCCACGTTTGATCGCATGGCTACAAAAACTGCAAATTGGTCAGGTGGTTCGTAACGACGGCCCGGAATCACATTTCAGCAAGCGTGGTACGCCGACAATGGGCGGACTGATGATTCTGACGTCAATCACCATTTCGGTCCTGATGTGGGCGTATCCGTCTAACCCTTATGTCTGGTGTGTACTGGTCGTGCTGATAGGTTACGGCATTATCGGGTTTATAGATGATTACCGCAAAGTGGTACGTAAAGACACCAAAGGTCTGATTGCCCGCTGGAAATATTTCTGGCAGTCAGTGATTGCATTAGGCGTGGCCTTTACGCTGTATGCGATTGGGAAAGGTACTCCGGCGACCCAACTGGTCGTGCCATTTTTTAAAGATGTTATGCCGCAACTGGGCCTGAGTTACCTGTTACTGACTTACTTCGTCATTGTTGGCACCAGTAATGCAGTAAACCTGACAGACGGTCTGGATGGTCTGGCAATTATGCCAACAGTGTTTGTTGCGGCCGGTTTCGGTCTGGTTGCCTGGGCCACCGGTAACGTGAACTTCGCCGAATACCTGCATATTCCGTATCTGCGTCATGCGGGGGAACTGGTGATTGTCTGTACGGCAATTGTCGGTGCCGGTTTAGGCTTTTTGTGGTTTAACACCTATCCGGCACAGGTATTTATGGGTGATGTCGGCTCACTGGCTCTGGGCGGTGCGCTTGGAACCATTGCGGTGTTATTACGTCAGGAATTTTTACTGGTGATTATGGGCGGGGTATTTGTTGTGGAG
>Ga0157363_1001044_pt1 | contig 22472 bp, 16 predicted proteins | sample AttsexASBM1_FD_111477 | JGI IMG/M metagenome (GOLD analysis project Ga0157363, IMG submission 111477) | Fungus gardens microbial communities from leaf cutter ant in Ribeirão Preto, State of São Paulo, Brazil - Atta sexdens ASBM1 | ecosystem: Host-associated > Fungi > Mycelium > Unclassified ... | reverse complement strand
CATAATGCATAAAAAATGAACCAATCAAAGAATCTTTATCTCCTTCCTTTCTTTGAAATAAAAGACTCTGATTGGTTAATTTTCTTATACTTTATGCATTATGCATTATGCAAAGGTCTGTGCATCGGTCGTAAAAATTAAAAAAAGATAAATAACAAGTTAAACTGAGATATAGGGTTTCTTTTACTAACTTCTTATTAAATTAATCGACAATCAACTTACAGAAATATCAACAGCAATTTAATGTATCAGAATGTCTCTCTCTTCTAAGACAAACTGTTCAAGCAATCATGATGATTGAGTTAATCATCGATTAATAGTAATCGAAGTTGATGAAAGAGGCTCTACAGTTAATCTTAGTATTAAATATAGTGGTAGAATTGGACCTTAACAATGCAAGAATACATTAGATAGAAGGAGCAATCTTCTCATCAATCTCTTATCTAAACCTGATATTGGAGATAATATTTCCAATTTCTTTGTTCCAATTTCTTTTTCAGGTTTTTAAATATGCTGGCGTACCAGTGGACTTTGAAGATGTCGAGATCGATCCCAACGCAGATGACAATGTCGATTTATATTATGCAATTACATCAATACGCAGAAATGGAGTAGCTCTAAAAGGAAACATAGAAACGCGCAGTACAGAGGCTGGTGTTCTTTCTAGAAATGTTGCTCTGCGAAATGAGCTCGATCTTTATGTGAATGTTCTACATTGTGTATCTTATCCGGGTGTAAACTCACGTCAGAAGAACATCGATATTGTTATTGTGAGGCAGAATACTGAGGGTGAGTACTCCATGTTGGAACATGAGAGCGTCTATGGCGTTATTGAAAGTATGAAAGTCATCACGAATTTCAACTCTGAACGTGTCGCCCGTTATGCATTTGAATATGCCAAGAGGAATGGTCGCAAGAAAGTTACAACAGTTCATAAAGCAAACATCATGAAGCTGTCAGATGGACTTTTCTTAGAAATCTCGCGGCGGGTAGCCAAGGATTATCCGGATATCATTCACAACGATATGATTATTGATAATTGTTGCATGCAGCTTGTATCAAATCCACATCAGTTTGATGTTGTATTAACGACCAATTTGTATGGTGCCATCGTATCGAATGTGATATGCGGTTTGTTGGGTGGTGCCGGTTTATTAGCCGGCAAGAACTATGGCGACCATTACACGATCTTCGAGCCAGGCACTCGTAACACCGGTACCAGCATCGCTGGCAAGAACATTGCCAATCCAATTGCGATGCTGAATGCTGCAGTAGATATGTTGCGTCATCTAGGTCATAAACATCATGCTACTGTTATCCAGAATGCAATCAACAAAACTATTAATCAAGGAATACATACTCGCGATCTCGGTGGCACTGCAACGAGCAGAGATGTCGTTGATAATATTTTGAAACACATCAAAATCGCAACCGCTTAAAAAGACTGAAAATTATTCTAGCTAAAAATCTCTTGTAGCAATTGTCTATGGAAAGTGGCAAGTTCGAAGTATATGTACCAAGAATCTTGTGTGATTTCTAGTGAGATAATATAAAGGATATATAAGGATATATGATAAGCTAGTTAGGACAATTGTAGAATAAGGAACGATCCGACAATATGCGAAAACAAAATTTCATCTATTGGCTCGAAACTGCGAAATATTTCTCTTCCATAAAATCATTGCTCTTAAATAATTGGATGGATTTTGGCTTCCTGTCACAAATATGCTCTGTATAGTAATTTGTTTAATAATTGGAATTTTATAAAATATTTATTGTACATTGTAAGTAGTAGCAGTTCCTATAGATAAATTTACCAAATATTATCACTGTGAGAGTAACTTGTATGAAATGTAAAGTACTTGTTACACCTTACCATTAAAAGAATACTCACTGATATTTGTGCATAAGAAAATAATCATAATTTATTAAGCTGACAAATAATTATATGCCGCCTTAGTACAATTTTATCTAGTTGAATTAAAACTATGACACAAAATGTAAAAAAATTACACTTTACTGTTAAGGTAATCATTATATTGTAAAGTGTACATATCGCCACATTCATAAATAAAATGTAAAAATTTACATTTCTCTAAAGTACTTTGTACTAATTCTGTAATAATTGTAATGCTAATTCTTCATCGGCTTGTAGATAAGCAATATTAGATACTTTTTGTTTCTTCTTAATCCCTTTGTATTCCTCTTGCGTTATCAATTTTCTCTTGAAAGGGCTATAACAGAAAGAATTAAATTTTTAAGTTTTCCAATATAGTTTATAAGTACAAATTATGTGATTTTTATATACTTGTGAGTTATGCTTTCTTCCTCAGATATTTGATCTTCTTCAGACTCGTTAGAAGACGATATTTCTTCGTCTTCATTTTGTTTGCTGTATATTTTATCTGGATCAGGTAACCATGAAAGATCTGGATCTTCATTAGCTTCACTTTCGGTATCATAATCATCGTCTGCATCTTCGCTCTCTTCATCATTTGTTTCCATTTTCTTGTTGATTTTCAGTTTCCTTTTCTTTTCTCTGCGTTTTTCTTTATTCTTTTCTCTGTATCTTTGTTTATCGAACTGATCCTCCTCGCGTAAGACTTGCTTTGCCATCTCGATATTAATTCCAGAATCGACTTCATTCTCGTACTGTCGTGCTAATTCTGACATTTTTATTTTGGTAGAATCAACTAATTCCTGGAATATAGATATTCTCGTATACAGATAAACGATTAAAAAAAAACTTGGAAAACAAATTAATATAAATAAATATAAATTCAGCTTTTGCTAATCTCAAAATTGTAATAAGATTATAACCGTAAGTTTACGTGTAATAGAATATGTAAGAATTCATAATATAAAATTCTTACTTGGCCCTCATCATCAAACATAATCTTTTTATTAGGTACAATCTTCTTTTTGAGAATCTTCTTAGCGAGTGCAACTTTTGTTATAAATTTCTTTTTGTTCGAAGTATTTTTATCTTCATTCTCTGTCATAGGAATATCATCGATATCTATATTTTTTCTTTTTATAGTTAATATGTCTTCGTCATCACTATTATCTAAAAAAATATAGATTACACATAGTTAAACGTGTTTTTTTTATAAGTAAGGAATAAGGAATCTATAATATATCTTAATAAGTGATTTTCAATTTTCTTACTAATCTGAAGGACAGTAGTTTTTTCCTCTTTAATTATTCTTTTTTCACTTTTATTAGAAATATCACTTTTGTCAGAGTTATTTCCACTATCTTCCTGATCGCTGTTATCTGCCGAATTCGTTGAAGTTTGATCTATCTCTTTTTCAGTCTTGACATCATTATTCGATATTTTTTTCTGCATTCTTTGTAAGAATCTGATTCTCGGAGATATGGCTAAACCTAACGATCTGTAAAAAATTCTACTATGAAGAAATATTCAAGAATGATCATATTCGATGATGAATAATTCAACAAATGCTTACTTGGCAAATTCATCTGTATTTAAAGCGTGTACATTGAAGATTTCTTTATCCTTCATTAAGAAAATTGATTTGATATATGATACAAAGGCTCTCTGAGCTGTTTCTTTCAATGTTACGTCTCGCGCTAATAAAGCTTCCAGTTTACGATGCGGCGATTGCAGTTTGTTTGGATTAATCCTAAACATAGAGATAGATGAGTAACGAATGTAAATAAGTTAAAACAAAATTTATACATGTATAAAAACCTTACTTTATCATATTTATTGGGATTTTACGTTGCTTAAGTCTCTCGATTATCATTTCTTCGGATGGTAACAACACTAGAAGAGATTCACCACCACTTTTAAATCTGGCAGTCCTGCCTGCTCTATGTATGTAGGCATTGACGTCTTCCGGACAATCCATTTGTACTACCCAATTTACAGTAGGGAAATCTAAAATTATAGTTATTATGATTTATTAAAATTGTAAGAACTAAAAGAAATAATACACACAATGTATATTTCAATGCAACAAGAAATTCTTTCATACAGAAATTTACAAATATTGTAAACAATATTTTGCAGAGCAGAATTTAATTTAATTTTAATACCTAATCCGCGAGCAGCAATATCAGTCGCGAATAAAACAGCGTGTTGTTTCTTGCAAAATGATTCGTAAATATTCATTCTTCTCAGCTGATGAAGAGTACCATAAAGAGCTAATAAACTAATGCCTGGCCGTAATCGGCAAAATGCTTCGTATACATATTTCACCTAAAATTTTTGATAAACAAATGTCAATTCATAACAATTTGTCATTAATATAAAAAATAATTACTTGTTTACAGCTGGAAAAGAACACAATAATTTTCTGCTTCATATGATTTCTTATAAAAGACCACAGCATCGCTAGCTTATCTTCCAAGGAACATATGATGTAACTTTGTTGCAGGCCTTCTGGTGTAGTGTGTGTAGAATGTTCATGCACAGATACATACAATGGATCTTTCAGACTTAACCTCGCCAGATCTTTCACAGATCTAATAAAAATGTAAAATACAATCAATAACATTATGACATAAAATTTTAATTCTATAAAATTATCTTTCAATATATACTTTGTTTGAGTTGCTGAAAAGAGCAAAGTCTGTCTTTTAGGAGGCAAGTTTTCAATAATAGAATTCATAGTTTTCTCAAAACCCATGTCTAAACAACGATCTGCTTCATCTAACACTAATATCTGTAAATAATTATATTTTCATTAACTTCTATTTCTTCAAAAGCATATAATTTATTTAGGAGTAAAAGAAAATATTAAACAATTACCTGCATATTCACACAATTGAATAATGGATTTTCATCCATATGCTGGAGCAAACGTCCTGGTGTACATATAATTATATTGCACTGGTCCATACGTTTCCTCTCAAACTTTAAGTCCTTTCCCCCTATAATTAAACCTGCTGAAATACTATGATATTGACCCACTTTTCGCAATGTCTCATATATCTGATACGCTAGCTCTCTCGTAGGTGTAATAATTAGTGAGCCTAGTCCATCCAGTCTTGTCCATTGTTTGCAGTACAAAATTTCCAATATCTGGAACAATATTTTATTAAACATGAATTCAATATATTGTAACAGTTAAAATATATGAAAGATTTGTTTGTACTGGAATAAGAAAAGCCAGTGTTTTGCCACTGCCGGTTTTTGCAGCTCCCAAGATATCGTTGCCTTGCAAGGCTAAGCCGATGCTTTGCTTCTGGATATCTGTCATTTCAACATAGTTGTTTTCTGTTAAACCCTTTAAGGTAATCCTCGATAAGGGGAGATCTCTGAATTTTGTTGTTTTTGTAATATCTATCTATAATTTTACATTGTAATTAATTTCACGTACTTTTGAATTGTTATATCACATAATATTATTGAAATGTATCTACTTACAGTGTTATACTTAGACTGCAGTGCCTCAATTATTTTACTTTCTGGTGTCCGCTTCTTTTTCACATAAGCCTTTACTTTTTTTTTTTTCGCCATAGTCATTTATTTCTCTCCGTTTTTTCACTTACTAAACAATAAATATTATTTCGTTTCGTTTTTTAAACTAAACTATATTCTTCGATATTATTCTCAAATGTTATCTCTCTCTCTCTCTCTCTCTCTCTCTCTCTCTCTCTCTTTTCTCTCCGACACCACGTGTTTGTTTCATTGAATATTCGTTTAATGAATGAAACGACAATTGAACAAATGAGAAGCATAAAAGTGCTGCCCCTTACTGTAAAAATAGATAAACTAATACAAAAATTACTCATGTTGATAACATATAATTATAAATTTAGATAATTGTCGATAGTCGATAAAGTTAACAGCAAATTTATCATTAATTAGTAACAGTTTGGTAATTATCAACATTTTATTAAAAATTTATCAATTTTGTTGTATGTAATATTTTATATTTTATATTATCAAGATTTTTTGCTTTTATAAAATTTATTGTTTATGTGTATACAGGATACAGGATATCGGAGATTATCAAGTTTGGCATTTACGCGTAAAATATAAATAATAATCTATATCTACGTGCAATGTAATCATGTGTAAATAAATTTAATATATAATATATACATTTAAATTAAAATCTATCCATATAACACAGACCTCCAAATGACGTAGTAAGATGTCCAGAAAACGTTCTTTTGTCGCATCTGAATAATGTTCTAAGGACGTATATTTCTCGGATAAAATATATTGTATGAGTATCTTTTGTTATTGCATCAGAAACAGCCTAGCAAACGAGAATGGATTAAAATGGATTGAAATTTTTTTCTTATCCGAATGCATATTTTAAATAGTAAATACTTTTTTTTTTAATTTAATTGGATTCAATTGGATTCAATTAGATTCAATTGGATGCAATTGGATTGAAAAACTGCATTTCCTATTCAAATTCAATTTTGAATTGAATAGAATTGAAATTTTGAATTTGAATTGAATTCTGTATATTCATAATATACAGAAAAAGCCAATATTATTTTTAGATTGAAAGGTATAGAGATATGCTCCATGCAATTCCTATAAATGAATAAAAATGCATTCAGAATTGAAAAGCATTCATTTTAACATTTTAACATTCGTGAATCAATATTTCTGAAAATCTGAATCCAATTCATTTCAATCCATTCTCGTTTGCTGGGTAGTTTTTGTTTCTTTAAATTAATTATATATTATATCATTTCTTGTACATGTTTCGGCTAATCTTTTCGCCTTCTTCAGTATTTACAATATATTTCAACATTGGTTATTCATGAATCTTATAAAAATCGATGTATATTGAAATAATAGTCGATATCAGCATTATTGGACAGCATTATTGGTTAAGATAAATAGAAGTTTTTTTTTATGTCAAACCTTTATTACATAACAGAAGAAGAAATATGAAGATACTAATCAAAACGCATACGCAATCAATGAGATGTCAAAGTTCATAATAACTGTAGTATTCGGTCACTGACCATTACGCTTCTTAATTGCTATATAGCGTGCTCTTCTTAAAGATATATTCACGCAACTTTTTGTATCTATTCTTTTAGAATATAAAATAGATAGAAATGAGACAAAAATATGTTCTGTAAAATAAAATTTGTATATTTAAAATCATAAATTAGTTTGAAAAGTTAGCTATTTGATTTCTTTGTTTTTCATTCTATTTCCACATAATATATCTAATATACATTATAATTATTTTATATATTTTTCATAAAAATAATTAAATCATTTTCTTAATTGTGAATACAGTGCAATGTGTAATATAATATTCTTGGCAAATCATGCTTCAAGGAAGCAATGTATGGTTCAGTTAAAACAAAAATTTCTAAGAAATGAGTCAACTATTTAAACGATTTTTAATTCGAACAGATAAAGAAACAAACAGAAAACTTAAAATTGCCAGATAAAATTCTTATAAAAATTAGAAATCCGTAGTTTTATAAAATAAATTTTTATCGATTTCTTTTAATTTATGTTTGCAATTCATAGTGATGCTCTCAATTATATCATGTCTAAAGGAAAGGAGGGACTAACCCGATGACACTGCACCCTGCGATCTGTCTCCTATGTCATATACGAATCAGTGTTAATAGAAGAGATATGGAACCATTACTAAAAAGTACATGTATGGAACGCAAGTATCATCTAGGCGACAGTTGCATTCATGCATCGCAAGGGAAAACTAGACAGTAAGAGGAACGCAGTTTGAATAAGGGATAAACAAAGAGAAAAGAAGACATAGTTCAGAGAAGTAGCCATATTCGGAATTAATTCGGTATTGTGTTATCTCGAGAAGCGATGTTGAGAGTTAAAGAAAGAGAAATAGAAACAACAGTTAGAAAGCAGAAATTCCGATGATCGGAAAAAGATCTCACATTATCACGAAGATCCTGTAATCGCGGATCTCGTGTGTCGTATTTCTGATGAGCCTACGTGTATGAGACGTATCGGAAAATTAGCTAGAGTATGTTTTGACAACGCGAGAAGAGATCATGCGGCTACTGGACCACACGAGAGGGCAATGGAGAACGCTGCGATCCACGTGGATCGTGCTTCTTGTACATTCATTGTTTTTGATGATTATCCTATCCGATTTGCAGCGAAACGCAGTGGATGCTGCGCTGCAAGATATATGTAAGTTTTGAAAATCTCAAACTTTAGCGATATTCAGCACTTCGTGTGTCTTTCTGCAAAATCAAATTTTGAGTTTAATGCTTTTTAAAAATATCAAGTGATCGCGTTAAAAAATTTGCTTTTAAATTTTCGTCGATCGTAGTTATATCTTATTTTGAACATATTTTATTTTAATATAGTTAAAAGTGTATCTCTCTTTCTCTCTTGCTATAGTTATTCAGTTTCTAATTTCAGTTTTGAAACGTATAGAAAGATTTCCAAAATAAGAAGAAGATTTATAAATATAGATTAAAATTCATTTTGTTTCCGAAATGCAATAGTGTTAAAATATTTACGATTATTATTGAATAGTTATAAAGATTTTTAGAACAAAAATGAATTCTATAATTAAATTTTATTAGGGAAATATGAATTATACATAAAAATAATCTTTATAATAAATTTTTGCGATAAGTATAAGCTAAACAAGTTGAACAATAATTAACTTTGATAAATTTTTAAAGTGAAAATTAATTTTTTGTCTTGAGAGAGAGAGAGAGAGAGAGAGAGAGAGAGAGAGAGAGAGAGAAAGAGAGAGAGATGGAATGTGAGAAGAAAGCTCACATTTCTTCTGAACAATATAAATTTATTGCCGGTAGATGTGTTTCTAACTGGTCTCTATTGCATTAATTAAGATGTGTATTTGTGGCATGCAAAGTTGCATGTTGCAGTTGAGTGATATCTTCTTGAATTGGTTCGTTCTAGACGTTCGTTCCAACGATTTGAGTTATGACTTGTAGGTTCACGGGTTACTGGGTTTCTAGTTGTGCCTATTATATCTGTCCGTTCCCATTTTAGCCACGTGTCAATTATTCAATTGTTATGTTAAAAAAGAAAAATAAAAATTTCTCTTAAAATTGAAGAAACAATAATTAAATATCTATTATACTTTTTTGATGTTATGTTGTTTTTAATTTAGCTATAATTTTCTTTTCAATTTAGCGAAGAATGCGATTGATATAATTGAAGCTATGGGGATGCAAGAGCAACTATTCGGAGTGAGAAGAACGGAAAGCCGTTGCAGAGATGATACGATCGCGTACGATATTATGGAAGCTGCGATTTTGATGACTCCTACCAATGTATTATTTCCGGCCGGCATACCACAAGATTTTTCTATCTTGGTTGTTGCAAAGCCGAAAGCTAACGAATCAACGTCCAAAAGTAATATATATAATAATTATTCGCAGATAATTATAATTGAACATGCTTATATCTGCTTTCATTAAAATGTCCAAATTCATAATGATATTATTAATTCAGTGCAGACTCTTTTTTATAAAAGATAATACAAAATAATTTGAAAATGATTTTAGATATTAAAAAATTCAGCCATATGAAACATATAAAATTTTATCAATTTGTTTATTTAGCAAAATTAGTTCAATATAATGGTTTACAAACATTTCCTAAATCTTTATTTAAATAGCTGTTGAATTTTATTAATAAAAACTCAAAGATTATTATTTTTGTCTTATATTTTGAAGTTTTTGTTTCATTGATATTCATAGATTACTCCACGTCGGTACTTTTTACTATCTACGGTGACAGTGGCGAAGAACAGTTAATTCTTTCGTTGGGGCGTGACATTAAATTTTTCTATAGCACAAATCCGGATGACAGAAATGAGCTTATTTCTTTTGATGTCGATATTTCTGACGGGCAATGGCATCGATTAGGAGTTAGTATTAAGGGAGACTCCGTTACAATTATTCTCGATTGCAATAGACATATTATGAAAAAATTACGGAGGAATGTGGAAAAAACGATCGCTGGCATTCTTATGATTGGACAGCAACTTAAGGGCGATTTATATCTGGTGAGTGAAGAATTCAAGATAATATAATATAGAATAATATAATATAGAAAAATATTAAATAAGTTGATAAAGAATTTCCTTCTTAAAAAGATTGTAAGATTTGTAATTAAACTCGATGATAAAAGTTAAGTTTACAATTGTAAAATTTTATGACAAGATCGTTTTATATCTATTCAGGGAAGTCTTGAGATGCTGAAAATTGTTCTAAATCCAGACGCTGCTTATGAAATCTGTACAATGTTTGCGCCAGATTGTGAACGTGAATCAAGATATGGACTGAATTATAATTCATCTTTCAACGAAGATGATTACGAAGAAGAAAACGAGAGTGACTCAGATGAAGATGATAATCAGGATTTTCTACCTCATAGCACAATAACAAATACAATTAACATTTTGACAAAGAATTCTGTAAGAACAAATAAAATTAAATAAATGGAATAAATTAATATAATAGAATATTTAAGAAGATTAATAAGAAAAAATCTATAATAATCTTATAAAAACTTAAATTAATATTTTACTGTAATAATTTGAAAACTTTAGAATTTAAATTAAACATTATATTATTTAAAATTAAATTATATAAATGTATATACATATATATATATATATATATATATATATTTTTTTTTTTATTATAGATATTATATTTATGAGTTTTACGATAAATCTTAGTCTCACAGATATTGATGTTAAATTTCAGACATCTTACGAAATGGAAATAACGACGATGGCGAATGTGTATAATGCGGAATCAAATCATCAGCAGAATTACGGAGAATCGACAAACCCTTACGACGAAAAATATATAAAGCATTATAATACCCGAGGTTCACCTGGGCTCCGTGGGTTTCCTGGACCGCCAGGAGTACCCGGCCCTCCTGGCGAGAAGGGTGAACCCGGACGAGATGGATTATCCGGATTGCCAGGTGTATCTGGTCCGCCAGGTAACGTCTTCGTGATACCCTCGTTGAATCAACAGAGCAACGAAAAGGGACCGGATTCTCAGGCAGAAATGTTGCGACAGATGATATCACAACACATACTTGCAATGAGAGGCGTAGAAGGTCCGATGGGCCTTACAGGTGTTCCGGGTCCAGATGGACCGCTTGGGCCTCAAGGTCAGAAGGGAGAACCTGGTGAAATCGGCGAACCTGGACTTAGAGGAGACCAAGGTACAGAACAAGTTGTAACTTGCAAAAGATAAGAATATAATTTTTGTTAAGTTACCAATATATATATATATATATATATATTGGTAACTTAACAAAAATTATATTCTTATCTTTTGCAAGTTACAACTTGTTCTGTACCTTGGTCTCCTCTAAGTCCAGGTTCGCCGATTTCACCAGGTTCTCCCTTCTGACCTTGAGGCCCAAGCGGTCCATCTGGACCCGGAACACCTGTAAGGCCCATCGGACCTTCTACGCCTCTCATTGCAAGTATGTGTTGTGATATCATCTGTCGCAACATTTCTGCCTGAGAATCCGGTCCCTTTTCGTTGCTCTGTTGATTCAACGAGGGTATCACGAAGACGTTACCTGGCGGACCAGATACACCTGGCAATCCGGATAATCCATCTCGTCCGGGTTCACCCTTCTCGCCAGGAGGGCCGGGTACTCCTGGCGGTCCAGGAAACCCACGGAGCCCAGGTGAACCTCGGGTATTATAATGCTTTATATATTTTTCGTCGTAAGGGTTTGTCGATTCTCCGTAATTCTGCTGATGATTTGATTCCGCATTATACACATTCGCCATCGTCGTTATTTCCATTTCGTAAGATGTCTGAAATTTAACATCAATATCTGTGAGACTAAGATTTATCGTAAAACTCATAAATATAATATCTATAATAAAAAAAAAAATATATATATATATATATATATATATATGTATATACATTTATATAATTTAATTTTAAATAATATAATGTTTAATTTAAATTCTAAAGTTTTCAAATTATTACAGTAAAATATTAATTTAAGTTTTTATAAGATTATTATAGATTTTTTCTTATTAATCTTCTTAAATATTCTATTATATTAATTTATTCCATTTATTTAATTTTATTTGTTCTTACAGAATTCTTTGTCAAAATGTTAATTGTATTTGTTATTGTGCTATGAGGTAGAAAATCCTGATTATCATCTTCATCTGAGTCACTCTCGTTTTCTTCTTCGTAATCATCTTCGTTGAAAGATGAATTATAATTCAGTCCATATCTTGATTCACGTTCACAATCTGGCGCAAACATTGTACAGATTTCATAAGCAGCGTCTGGATTTAGAACAATTTTCAGCATCTCAAGACTTCCCTGAATAGATATAAAACGATCTTGTCATAAAATTTTACAATTGTAAACTTAACTTTTATCATCGAGTTTAATTACAAATCTTACAATCTTTTTAAGAAGGAAATTCTTTATCAACTTATTTAATATTTTTCTATATTATATTATTCTATATTATATTATCTTGAATTCTTCACTCACCAGATATAAATCGCCCTTAAGTTGCTGTCCAATCATAAGAATGCCAGCGATCGTTTTTTCCACATTCCTCCGTAATTTTTTCATAATATGTCTATTGCAATCGAGAATAATTGTAACGGAGTCTCCCTTAATACTAACTCCTAATCGATGCCATTGCCCGTCAGAAATATCGACATCAAAAGAAATAAGCTCATTTCTGTCATCCGGATTTGTGCTATAGAAAAATTTAATGTCACGCCCCAACGAAAGAATTAACTGTTCTTCGCCACTGTCACCGTAGATAGTAAAAAGTACCGACGTGGAGTAATCTATGAATATCAATGAAACAAAAACTTCAAAATATAAGACAAAAATAATAATCTTTGAGTTTTTATTAATAAAATTCAACAGCTATTTAAATAAAGATTTAGGAAATGTTTGTAAACCATTATATTGAACTAATTTTGCTAAATAAACAAATTGATAAAATTTTATATGTTTCATATGGCTGAATTTTTTAATATCTAAAATCATTTTCAAATTATTTTGTATTATCTTTTATAAAAAAGAGTCTGCACTGAATTAATAATATCATTATGAATTTGGACATTTTAATGAAAGCAGATATAAGCATGTTCAATTATAATTATCTGCGAATAATTATTATATATATTACTTTTGGACGTTGATTCGTTAGCTTTCGGCTTTGCAACAACCAAGATAGAAAAATCTTGTGGTATGCCGGCCGGAAATAATACATTGGTAGGAGTCATCAAAATCGCAGCTTCCATAATATCGTACGCGATCGTATCATCTCTGCAACGGCTTTCCGTTCTTCTCACTCCGAATAGTTGCTCTTGCATCCCCATAGCTTCAATTATATCAATCGCATTCTTCGCTAAATTGAAAAGAAAATTATAGCTAAATTAAAAACAACATAACATCAAAAAAGTATAATAGATATTTAATTATTGTTTCTTCAATTTTAAGAGAAATTTTTATTTTTCTTTTTTAACATAACAATTGAATAATTGACACGTGGCTAAAATGGGAACGGACAGATATAATAGGCACAACTAGAAACCCAGTAACCCGTGAACCTACAAGTCATAACTCAAATCGTTGGAACGAACGTCTAGAACGAACCAATTCAAGAAGATATCACTCAACTGCAACATGCAACTTTGCATGCCACAAATACACATCTTAATTAATGCAATAGAGACCAGTTAGAAACACATCTACCGGCAATAAATTTATATTGTTCAGAAGAAATGTGAGCTTTCTTCTCACATTCCATCTCTCTCTCTTTCTCTCTCTCTCTCTCTCTCTCTCTCTCTCTCTCTCTCTCTCTCAAGACAAAAAATTAATTTTCACTTTAAAAATTTATCAAAGTTAATTATTGTTCAACTTGTTTAGCTTATACTTATCGCAAAAATTTATTATAAAGATTATTTTTATGTATAATTCATATTTCCCTAATAAAATTTAATTATAGAATTCATTTTTGTTCTAAAAATCTTTATAACTATTCAATAATAATCGTAAATATTTTAACACTATTGCATTTCGGAAACAAAATGAATTTTAATCTATATTTATAAATCTTCTTCTTATTTTGGAAATCTTTCTATACGTTTCAAAACTGAAATTAGAAACTGAATAACTATAGCAAGAGAGAAAGAGAGATACACTTTTAACTATATTAAAATAAAATATGTTCAAAATAAGATATAACTACGATCGACGAAAATTTAAAAGCAAATTTTTTAACGCGATCACTTGATATTTTTAAAAAGCATTAAACTCAAAATTTGATTTTGCAGAAAGACACACGAAGTGCTGAATATCGCTAAAGTTTGAGATTTTCAAAACTTACATATATCTTGCAGCGCAGCATCCACTGCGTTTCGCTGCAAATCGGATAGGATAATCATCAAAAACAATGAATGTACAAGAAGCACGATCCACGTGGATCGCAGCGTTCTCCATTGCCCTCTCGTGTGGTCCAGTAGCCGCATGATCTCTTCTCGCGTTGTCAAAACATACTCTAGCTAATTTTCCGATACGTCTCATACACGTAGGCTCATCAGAAATACGACACACGAGATCCGCGATTACAGGATCTTCGTGATAATGTGAGATCTTTTTCCGATCATCGGAATTTCTGCTTTCTAACTGTTGTTTCTATTTCTCTTTCTTTAACTCTCAACATCGCTTCTCGAGATAACACAATACCGAATTAATTCCGAATATGGCTACTTCTCTGAACTATGTCTTCTTTTCTCTTTGTTTATCCCTTATTCAAACTGCGTTCCTCTTACTGTCTAGTTTTCCCTTGCGATGCATGAATGCAACTGTCGCCTAGATGATACTTGCGTTCCATACATGTACTTTTTAGTAATGGTTCCATATCTCTTCTATTAACACTGATTCGTATATGACATAGGAGACAGATCGCAGGGTGCAGTGTCATCGGGTTAGTCCCTCCTTTCCTTTAGACATGATATAATTGAGAGCATCACTATGAATTGCAAACATAAATTAAAAGAAATCGATAAAAATTTATTTTATAAAACTACGGATTTCTAATTTTTATAAGAATTTTATCTGGCAATTTTAAGTTTTCTGTTTGTTTCTTTATCTGTTCGAATTAAAAATCGTTTAAATAGTTGACTCATTTCTTAGAAATTTTTGTTTTAACTGAACCATACATTGCTTCCTTGAAGCATGATTTGCCAAGAATATTATATTACACATTGCACTGTATTCACAATTAAGAAAATGATTTAATTATTTTTATGAAAAATATATAAAATAATTATAATGTATATTAGATATATTATGTGGAAATAGAATGAAAAACAAAGAAATCAAATAGCTAACTTTTCAAACTAATTTATGATTTTAAATATACAAATTTTATTTTACAGAACATATTTTTGTCTCATTTCTATCTATTTTATATTCTAAAAGAATAGATACAAAAAGTTGCGTGAATATATCTTTAAGAAGAGCACGCTATATAGCAATTAAGAAGCGTAATGGTCAGTGACCGAATACTACAGTTATTATGAACTTTGACATCTCATTGATTGCGTATGCGTTTTGATTAGTATCTTCATATTTCTTCTTCTGTTATGTAATAAAGGTTTGACATAAAAAAAAACTTCTATTTATCTTAACCAATAATGCTGTCCAATAATGCTGATATCGACTATTATTTCAATATACATCGATTTTTATAAGATTCATGAATAACCAATGTTGAAATATATTGTAAATACTGAAGAAGGCGAAAAGATTAGCCGAAACATGTACAAGAAATGATATAATATATAATTAATTTAAAGAAACAAAAACTACCCAGCAAACGAGAATGGATTGAAATGAATTGGATTCAGATTTTCAGAAATATTGATTCACGAATGTTAAAATGTTAAAATGAATGCTTTTCAATTCTGAATGCATTTTTATTCATTTATAGGAATTGCATGGAGCATATCTCTATACCTTTCAATCTAAAAATAATATTGGCTTTTTCTGTATATTATGAATATACAGAATTCAATTCAAATTCAAAATTTCAATTCTATTCAATTCAAAATTGAATTTGAATAGGAAATGCAGTTTTTCAATCCAATTGCATCCAATTGAATCTAATTGAATCCAATTGAATCCAATTAAATTAAAAAAAAAAGTATTTACTATTTAAAATATGCATTCGGATAAGAAAAAAATTTCAATCCATTTTAATCCATTCTCGTTTGCTAGGCTGTTTCTGATGCAATAACAAAAGATACTCATACAATATATTTTATCCGAGAAATATACGTCCTTAGAACATTATTCAGATGCGACAAAAGAACGTTTTCTGGACATCTTACTACGTCATTTGGAGGTCTGTGTTATATGGATAGATTTTAATTTAAATGTATATATTATATATTAAATTTATTTACACATGATTACATTGCACGTAGATATAGATTATTATTTATATTTTACGCGTAAATGCCAAACTTGATAATCTCCGATATCCTGTATCCTGTATACACATAAACAATAAATTTTATAAAAGCAAAAAATCTTGATAATATAAAATATAAAATATTACATACAACAAAATTGATAAATTTTTAATAAAATGTTGATAATTACCAAACTGTTACTAATTAATGATAAATTTGCTGTTAACTTTATCGACTATCGACAATTATCTAAATTTATAATTATATGTTATCAACATGAGTAATTTTTGTATTAGTTTATCTATTTTTACAGTAAGGGGCAGCACTTTTATGCTTCTCATTTGTTCAATTGTCGTTTCATTCATTAAACGAATATTCAATGAAACAAACACGTGGTGTCGGAGAGAAAAGAGAGAGAGAGAGAGAGAGAGAGAGAGAGAGAGAGAGATAACATTTGAGAATAATATCGAAGAATATAGTTTAGTTTAAAAAACGAAACGAAATAATATTTATTGTTTAGTAAGTGAAAAAACGGAGAGAAATAAATGACTATGGCGAAAAAAAAAAAAGTAAAGGCTTATGTGAAAAAGAAGCGGACACCAGAAAGTAAAATAATTGAGGCACTGCAGTCTAAGTATAACACTGTAAGTAGATACATTTCAATAATATTATGTGATATAACAATTCAAAAGTACGTGAAATTAATTACAATGTAAAATTATAGATAGATATTACAAAAACAACAAAATTCAGAGATCTCCCCTTATCGAGGATTACCTTAAAGGGTTTAACAGAAAACAACTATGTTGAAATGACAGATATCCAGAAGCAAAGCATCGGCTTAGCCTTGCAAGGCAACGATATCTTGGGAGCTGCAAAAACCGGCAGTGGCAAAACACTGGCTTTTCTTATTCCAGTACAAACAAATCTTTCATATATTTTAACTGTTACAATATATTGAATTCATGTTTAATAAAATATTGTTCCAGATATTGGAAATTTTGTACTGCAAACAATGGACAAGACTGGATGGACTAGGCTCACTAATTATTACACCTACGAGAGAGCTAGCGTATCAGATATATGAGACATTGCGAAAAGTGGGTCAATATCATAGTATTTCAGCAGGTTTAATTATAGGGGGAAAGGACTTAAAGTTTGAGAGGAAACGTATGGACCAGTGCAATATAATTATATGTACACCAGGACGTTTGCTCCAGCATATGGATGAAAATCCATTATTCAATTGTGTGAATATGCAGGTAATTGTTTAATATTTTCTTTTACTCCTAAATAAATTATATGCTTTTGAAGAAATAGAAGTTAATGAAAATATAATTATTTACAGATATTAGTGTTAGATGAAGCAGATCGTTGTTTAGACATGGGTTTTGAGAAAACTATGAATTCTATTATTGAAAACTTGCCTCCTAAAAGACAGACTTTGCTCTTTTCAGCAACTCAAACAAAGTATATATTGAAAGATAATTTTATAGAATTAAAATTTTATGTCATAATGTTATTGATTGTATTTTACATTTTTATTAGATCTGTGAAAGATCTGGCGAGGTTAAGTCTGAAAGATCCATTGTATGTATCTGTGCATGAACATTCTACACACACTACACCAGAAGGCCTGCAACAAAGTTACATCATATGTTCCTTGGAAGATAAGCTAGCGATGCTGTGGTCTTTTATAAGAAATCATATGAAGCAGAAAATTATTGTGTTCTTTTCCAGCTGTAAACAAGTAATTATTTTTTATATTAATGACAAATTGTTATGAATTGACATTTGTTTATCAAAAATTTTAGGTGAAATATGTATACGAAGCATTTTGCCGATTACGGCCAGGCATTAGTTTATTAGCTCTTTATGGTACTCTTCATCAGCTGAGAAGAATGAATATTTACGAATCATTTTGCAAGAAACAACACGCTGTTTTATTCGCGACTGATATTGCTGCTCGCGGATTAGGTATTAAAATTAAATTAAATTCTGCTCTGCAAAATATTGTTTACAATATTTGTAAATTTCTGTATGAAAGAATTTCTTGTTGCATTGAAATATACATTGTGTGTATTATTTCTTTTAGTTCTTACAATTTTAATAAATCATAATAACTATAATTTTAGATTTCCCTACTGTAAATTGGGTAGTACAAATGGATTGTCCGGAAGACGTCAATGCCTACATACATAGAGCAGGCAGGACTGCCAGATTTAAAAGTGGTGGTGAATCTCTTCTAGTGTTGTTACCATCCGAAGAAATGATAATCGAGAGACTTAAGCAACGTAAAATCCCAATAAATATGATAAAGTAAGGTTTTTATACATGTATAAATTTTGTTTTAACTTATTTACATTCGTTACTCATCTATCTCTATGTTTAGGATTAATCCAAACAAACTGCAATCGCCGCATCGTAAACTGGAAGCTTTATTAGCGCGAGACGTAACATTGAAAGAAACAGCTCAGAGAGCCTTTGTATCATATATCAAATCAATTTTCTTAATGAAGGATAAAGAAATCTTCAATGTACACGCTTTAAATACAGATGAATTTGCCAAGTAAGCATTTGTTGAATTATTCATCATCGAATATGATCATTCTTGAATATTTCTTCATAGTAGAATTTTTTACAGATCGTTAGGTTTAGCCATATCTCCGAGAATCAGATTCTTACAAAGAATGCAGAAAAAAATATCGAATAATGATGTCAAGACTGAAAAAGAGATAGATCAAACTTCAACGAATTCGGCAGATAACAGCGATCAGGAAGATAGTGGAAATAACTCTGACAAAAGTGATATTTCTAATAAAAGTGAAAAAAGAATAATTAAAGAGGAAAAAACTACTGTCCTTCAGATTAGTAAGAAAATTGAAAATCACTTATTAAGATATATTATAGATTCCTTATTCCTTACTTATAAAAAAAACACGTTTAACTATGTGTAATCTATATTTTTTTAGATAATAGTGATGACGAAGACATATTAACTATAAAAAGAAAAAATATAGATATCGATGATATTCCTATGACAGAGAATGAAGATAAAAATACTTCGAACAAAAAGAAATTTATAACAAAAGTTGCACTCGCTAAGAAGATTCTCAAAAAGAAGATTGTACCTAATAAAAAGATTATGTTTGATGATGAGGGCCAAGTAAGAATTTTATATTATGAATTCTTACATATTCTATTACACGTAAACTTACGGTTATAATCTTATTACAATTTTGAGATTAGCAAAAGCTGAATTTATATTTATTTATATTAATTTGTTTTCCAAGTTTTTTTTTAATCGTTTATCTGTATACGAGAATATCTATATTCCAGGAATTAGTTGATTCTACCAAAATAAAAATGTCAGAATTAGCACGACAGTACGAGAATGAAGTCGATTCTGGAATTAATATCGAGATGGCAAAGCAAGTCTTACGCGAGGAGGATCAGTTCGATAAACAAAGATACAGAGAAAAGAATAAAGAAAAACGCAGAGAAAAGAAAAGGAAACTGAAAATCAACAAGAAAATGGAAACAAATGATGAAGAGAGCGAAGATGCAGACGATGATTATGATACCGAAAGTGAAGCTAATGAAGATCCAGATCTTTCATGGTTACCTGATCCAGATAAAATATACAGCAAACAAAATGAAGACGAAGAAATATCGTCTTCTAACGAGTCTGAAGAAGATCAAATATCTGAGGAAGAAAGCATAACTCACAAGTATATAAAAATCACATAATTTGTACTTATAAACTATATTGGAAAACTTAAAAATTTAATTCTTTCTGTTATAGCCCTTTCAAGAGAAAATTGATAACGCAAGAGGAATACAAAGGGATTAAGAAGAAACAAAAAGTATCTAATATTGCTTATCTACAAGCCGATGAAGAATTAGCATTACAATTATTACAGAATTAGTACAAAGTACTTTAGAGAAATGTAAATTTTTACATTTTATTTATGAATGTGGCGATATGTACACTTTACAATATAATGATTACCTTAACAGTAAAGTGTAATTTTTTTACATTTTGTGTCATAGTTTTAATTCAACTAGATAAAATTGTACTAAGGCGGCATATAATTATTTGTCAGCTTAATAAATTATGATTATTTTCTTATGCACAAATATCAGTGAGTATTCTTTTAATGGTAAGGTGTAACAAGTACTTTACATTTCATACAAGTTACTCTCACAGTGATAATATTTGGTAAATTTATCTATAGGAACTGCTACTACTTACAATGTACAATAAATATTTTATAAAATTCCAATTATTAAACAAATTACTATACAGAGCATATTTGTGACAGGAAGCCAAAATCCATCCAATTATTTAAGAGCAATGATTTTATGGAAGAGAAATATTTCGCAGTTTCGAGCCAATAGATGAAATTTTGTTTTCGCATATTGTCGGATCGTTCCTTATTCTACAATTGTCCTAACTAGCTTATCATATATCCTTATATATCCTTTATATTATCTCACTAGAAATCACACAAGATTCTTGGTACATATACTTCGAACTTGCCACTTTCCATAGACAATTGCTACAAGAGATTTTTAGCTAGAATAATTTTCAGTCTTTTTAAGCGGTTGCGATTTTGATGTGTTTCAAAATATTATCAACGACATCTCTGCTCGTTGCAGTGCCACCGAGATCGCGAGTATGTATTCCTTGATTAATAGTTTTGTTGATTGCATTCTGGATAACAGTAGCATGATGTTTATGACCTAGATGACGCAACATATCTACTGCAGCATTCAGCATCGCAATTGGATTGGCAATGTTCTTGCCAGCGATGCTGGTACCGGTGTTACGAGTGCCTGGCTCGAAGATCGTGTAATGGTCGCCATAGTTCTTGCCGGCTAATAAACCGGCACCACCCAACAAACCGCATATCACATTCGATACGATGGCACCATACAAATTGGTCGTTAATACAACATCAAACTGATGTGGATTTGATACAAGCTGCATGCAACAATTATCAATAATCATATCGTTGTGAATGATATCCGGATAATCCTTGGCTACCCGCCGCGAGATTTCTAAGAAAAGTCCATCTGACAGCTTCATGATGTTTGCTTTATGAACTGTTGTAACTTTCTTGCGACCATTCCTCTTGGCATATTCAAATGCATAACGGGCGACACGTTCAGAGTTGAAATTCGTGATGACTTTCATACTTTCAATAACGCCATAGACGCTCTCATGTTCCAACATGGAGTACTCACCCTCAGTATTCTGCCTCACAATAACAATATCGATGTTCTTCTGACGTGAGTTTACACCCGGATAAGATACACAATGTAGAACATTCACATAAAGATCGAGCTCATTTCGCAGAGCAACATTTCTAGAAAGAACACCAGCCTCTGTACTGCGCGTTTCTATGTTTCCTTTTAGAGCTACTCCATTTCTGCGTATTGATGTAATTGCATAATATAAATCGACATTGTCATCTGCGTTGGGATCGATCTCGACATCTTCAAAGTCCACTGGTACGCCAGCATATTTAAAAACCTGAAAAAGAAATTGGAACAAAGAAATTGGAAATATTATCTCCAATATCAGGTTTAGATAAGAGATTGATGAGAAGATTGCTCCTTCTATCTAATGTATTCTTGCATTGTTAAGGTCCAATTCTACCACTATATTTAATACTAAGATTAACTGTAGAGCCTCTTTCATCAACTTCGATTACTATTAATCGATGATTAACTCAATCATCATGATTGCTTGAACAGTTTGTCTTAGAAGAGAGAGACATTCTGATACATTAAATTGCTGTTGATATTTCTGTAAGTTGATTGTCGATTAATTTAATAAGAAGTTAGTAAAAGAAACCCTATATCTCAGTTTAACTTGTTATTTATCTTTTTTTAATTTTTACGACCGATGCACAGACCTTTGCATAATGCATAATGCATAAAGTATAAGAAAATTAACCAATCAGAGTCTTTTATTTCAAAGAAAGGAAGGAGATAAAGATTCTTTGATTGGTTCATTTTTTATGCATTATG
>Ga0157363_1001043_pt1 | contig 22480 bp, 9 predicted proteins | sample AttsexASBM1_FD_111477 | JGI IMG/M metagenome (GOLD analysis project Ga0157363, IMG submission 111477) | Fungus gardens microbial communities from leaf cutter ant in Ribeirão Preto, State of São Paulo, Brazil - Atta sexdens ASBM1 | ecosystem: Host-associated > Fungi > Mycelium > Unclassified ... | reverse complement strand
TTTATATCTGCTTATATGTTTTATTACAAATATATATAAAAAAAAGAACTCTACCCGCGATTTATTTCTTACTTTTTACAGATATTTATTTTTTTATATATATATATATATATATATATATATATATATATATATATATAAATGAGATAGTTAATTAATTATGAACAGATCGATCTCTTTAACCGAAGGTAGCTTTCGTAAAGCCAATGAATCTTACACTATTTATTTCCGAAAGGATCGTGTTGGCATAATAGCATTCTTTACCCTCTTTTCGAGCTGAGCGAACATCAATTGACGAAATGATTTTAACTTCGGCTCGTGGATTATTCTATGTAAAGAGAATCGATGAAACGAAATAATTCTCTAGAAAAAATTACGCGGTCCGTTTGATTATTAATATATTTCAAATAATATCAAATGAGAATCACATAGCTCCAATTACTTAAATGCACGTTATATAATTCATTAAATAACAAACGTGCAGAAGCGCAAGGAGGCCTTTAGAGGCCACTATCAAGGAAAAGTGAGAAGAGATTTTAAAGGGAGTACGTATAATTAAACTCGAACAAAAAGTACTTTTGTACGAAGTTATTTCGCGAAGCTCTCGACGGTCACGAAACTGAAACTCAAGCGTTTCGTCAGATCCAGATCTTCTCTGCAAACGCAGATTTTCGCGATCAGGAATTACGATCACCGTCGACGCTCGCGAGAAATCGCATCTTCCTCGATCCTGAACGGCGAATTCCGGAACAGCCTGTTAGCGGTCGGACTTGCCCACCGATACGCATCAAATCTAATCACGGAGAGGCTCACACGAAAATGACTGACCCTTTCCGGCTTTTCACTTTCGTTTCCTCCCTTGGTGATAATGCCCTTGCAACGGGCGTTCCTCTTGTCTTCCCGTTAAGTCGTCATTCGTCGATACACGACGGACGATAATCGCTTATTTAGAATACGCTTATCTTGATTTACTTAACGTTATCCAATAAATAGCTTATACGATAATAGTTTGCGCATATTTAACGAATTAAATATCGGTAGCTTAATACGATAAGCACACGACTATCACCGAACTTTTTTTCATGCGATTCCACGTATCCGTTCCGTACGTGAAAACGCGTCGCGTTACGATTAATCCTTAATTACTTCATCTCTCGCGACGATACTTTTTTTTTCCATTTTCTCTCTTTTTCTTCCCGGATTGGACACGCTGAGTCGAAGGAACACTTATTCGTATATACCCTAAGTTTCTCACGTACGCGTATATTTTTCTTTGTGTCGTTTCTTATTATTGGCACGTGCCGCGCGGTGTCTCTATCTCTTCATGTTGGCTGGCCGCCGCGCATCCATTTTTTTTCTCTTTCCATTTCCCTCCTCTTTTTAATCTGCATGGCCGTTTTACCGAAAAACACAACGATTCCCCTATAAAAATCGACGTTCATTTATTTTCAAGCTGATAATGAATTGTCTGGCTTTTCAAGCGAGCCACTTTCATCGCGCGTCGACTTCCTCGTGGGCGCTTCATCGTCTGAAAGCTCTCGTTTATCTCTCAGTTGTATCTCCGAATGTGCCGCAGTGAAAAGAGGGTTGGTGTGAAATATTTTCAATCTCCATAAGCACAAATCGCCCGCTAAGAAAGATATATGCGTAACATTTTACTTATATTTACTTTGCGTGTACTCTTTATGAAATTGTTTCGTAAGTCTTGTGTCTTTTTGTGTTGCTGTAGGCCACGCACGCGTCAGCCAGCGGAAGAAAATCCTTTTAGAAATGTACATATTCAGCCAATAATAATAACATCCAACACGTAATAATTCATCAATTTATGTATCTTCGTTCTATAATTACAATGGGCATCGAAGATAAGAGTTTTTTTTAAGAGGATGATACCATAAAAAATGCAGCGTAACATAATATATATATATATATATATATATATATATATATATATATATTTACCGAGATAAATAAATATCCAAAATGTGACTGAGTTAATACGTTTTCCTATTGAATAACCAAGTTGGTAGAGTTGTGTACGTCATCGATCTGCAATTTGATTACAAAATTCATCGTGCCCTTAACTAATTGCGGGAACGTCTCTATTTCTTTTTTTATCTGTTTTCTTATTTCTCTGGTTAAGGAGATTTTTAAAAAATACATGCCTAATCTTTTGCTCGCATTTTTTTTAATATAAGGAAGATATAGCATAGAGCAATGCACCATACCAGATCCGCGTGACTTTTTCTTTGCTTTATCAGTCAACGATTAAGCATCCTCGTTTCTTCTCACTAGCTTTATCCTATGCGCGAGAGCGTAGACTTAAAAATTAGATTAATATTACGTCCAAATCCTCTCCTATGCGCGTAATAAGCTCGCGCGAGAACATCATTGTTTCTTTGCGAAATGCATGTTTTGTAATTTCTGCACGAGAGAGATAACGATTAATCACAAAATCGCTATGAAAAAACAATCCGACGCGACGTTCCACCTCCAAAAATTGTTCCCTAATACGATTAATCTTCCAAGAGGTCTAAGAAATACCTCGGAGATACATTCTCTCGCGTAATCAAAAATGCAAAAGCCTTCGCGTGTCGTTAATCACGTCGCAACCCCAGATTAAATCCGCTCTAAAGCGACAATCTGCCGTATTATTCCGTCGAGCGAACGCTGTTCTTACATTGTACGATCTAGTAAAAAACACTCACGAACACAAAACGGTTGCCTACGTTTTGAATTTAAACTGAGAACTCGTTCTCGTCTTCCCTATCGATACAAATTTAACTCACGTATAATTTTAAAGTATTAACAAGACAAGATCGATGTTACTCGGTACGTTTCAACTTCAACTTGGCAACTCGATGACACTTATTTTAATATCACGCTGTTACGAATAAAAAAATCACGCGGCTTTTTTTAGTTTCATTGCGCAGTTTCGAATCGAATGAATAAAAAAAAAATTAAATCCGATTTTATAATTTAATATGAAGTATACCCTCTGTCCGGTGCAATTTCGACTGAAGTAAAAAATAGTAAATAGCGAATGGCGAATGGCGAGCGACGCTAATGCCGATTAGGAGGGAAGATCGTGTGCAGCATCTGACGCTCTTGTTTCTTGCAACATCACTTTCGCTACTTTCGATTTCCAGAAGAAGATAAACAGCTACGTTGCGCAATATCGTTGTCCCGTTACACTATCCCGTAAAAATTTCGCACGGCCCTTTTTTCTGCTTCTTGGGCAGCAAGCGTGTGTATGTGTGTGTGTGTGTGTGTGTGTGTGTTCTGTGTGTTAATTGTAGATATTGTCGTTTAGAAAATTAAAGGACTTCGCACTCGGTGTTAGTGACGGAACAGATCGTTTCTGATAAATCAACAGATTTATCCCTCCCTCCCATCCACGCTAATTTTTTTCTTTCCAATTTAAATTAATTTCCACGTAAAATATTGCATTTCTCTTACTGTATTTAATAAATAAAAATTAATAAAGAACTCTTTCTTATTACTTTGAAATTTTTTAAAATTTTCTGGCAAAATAATGCCAATTGTTTCGTCGGATGGCTAATAAATTAAATAACAACTGATTCAATTTGACAATTATTAGGTAATTGATAAACATTTCAAGATCGTTATAAGGTCGTGAAAACACAATTCTAATTAAATCCATTAATAATGAGTAAAATTATTACTAATCAAGCAAAATATAAGCTAATACTGGGTATTTTATCAATAAATAATTAATGAGATATATCAAAAGCTGCTAATAATTCCTGTTATATATGTCAGTATAAGACATATATTTAGACTTTAAAATGCTATTTTCTTCATTCAAAAGATTTCTCACCCTGATATTCAGCGATATCTCTTGTTTTCTTTTTTTTCTTTTTTTAATTCTGCTCATTCGTTTCTAATCTAATTGTGGAATTTTCACAAACGTCATTGTGACATCGGTATTTCGATAAGGTCTCCTTTTATGGTACAAGTGGCACAAGTTAATCACATACATGCTACGAAGAACACGATTCATCCCCATATGCTTCTACCTTTTCCTCTCGATTTGCTTCATACCAAAAGGCTATATTTCTTAAGAATAAAAGGGACAACGTAATGATTTCTCAATAATAAAATCAATTTCCTAACGAACCAATTTTTTATAGTCCCTTAATACATAGTTAATATATTTTATTAACTTAATAATTATTAATTTTATCGTCGCTAAATCAATGTATTGCCCCTTTTATTCAATAAACTCCTAATTAATTAACCCTTTTTAACACGCACTGCCTATTGTTACGTTATTTCAATGCGATAATGCATTATCTTATGTACAACACTTTTCCAGCATCTCGTACCATCCTTCAATACGTTATCGAGGTAGGAGATTACTGCTGCTCAATTATATCGATTATTCTTAATGCTCTAAGAATTACACAGCGAAGACATTTAATATAGAGACACTTAAGATCATACAATGCTTACATTTGTACATGTATCGGTATATGTGCGTACGATATATGCGCCTATTTTTATATTATATTTTTATATTTGGTATATGTCGAATCGCAGATCGCCTCATCCCGCCTCGGAATTTCGCAACGGTCATCGCACTTTCATATTTTCGTTTCTACAACTCCCCTGGGAGGATACTGTGACATGGACACGCGTCAGCACACAACGTGCTGCGTATGCAACATTCCGCGCTTCATTCATTAACACATCTATATAATACGAAAGAAATCACAGACAAGGATCCGTTTCGCGTCGTGAAATCACCTAATCAGTCTCGAGCTGGATATGCACGACGCGAATCTCAATGTCAATCAAATGTCATTCAAATCAAGACGAAGCAGAATCTAAATTTTCTCTTTGTCATAAATATTAAAGATCAGATTTATACTAGCCTGATAACGTTTCACTGAGTAAGATGTTATCTGCCATCGAAAATTAAGTTTGCCGAATTAATCTTTCAAATAGACAGAAGCTGTTTTCCACTTCCTAATAAATCTTACAATTAGTAACAGACCAATTTAATTGTCGTATTAAAAAAATTAAATATTACAAGCAGTCATCGACTTTTTTCTAAGAAAATACTAGGAGACTAGGTACATCTTGTATGGATTCGCAAAAACTCGATTACCGCAAAAATTCGGATTCATTACTCGTGCAAATATATATGTTTCATATGTTCCCGCCTAAATATATATATATATATATATATATATATATATGTGCATATATATTATATATAATATAAATTGTTTCTAGTTATAGAAATTCAAATCTTATCTTAATTTTATCCTTAATCTCTTATCTTATATTTAATATTAATATGTATTGGAGATATAAATTTGATAACAATCACGAGTAAACTCCTTTCTGATTCTTTGGCCAAAAATAAGTAAATGCCTTAAGAAATTTTGATCTAATCTGATGTGCATTTAAATTTCATTATGCTGCTCTTAAATAAAATTAATTGCGCAAAATCGATATATTTTAGATCAAGAATTTCGCATCGTCGAAGTCGCAATTTTGATCAGATATACATGTCATTTTATCTTTAACGATATCATGATAGATTTATTTCCCTCGAGATATTTCTTTTCTTGTAAAGATTTAATTTTTCAAGTCCCGTATGTCGAACGATGTCTTTAAGCAATCATCAACTAAATAAAGATGTTAGTTAAAAGGAAATATTCGAAACATAATTAAGAAAATAATCTAATATGATTTAAAATAACACAGAAAAAGTTGGAGAAACAATTTTTATAATGTAAAAACAATATAAAATTTAATCTAATAAAGACATAATCTCCACAAATAAAAATAAAAATTATTTAAAATCCTATCATTAAAAATTATCATTTTATCTATTAAACTTCGTGTTCCAAAATTCATGAATTAACTTCATCTTTCAATCAATTAAAAAAAATTGTACTAATCCTTTTGGAGCAAAAATCATATTTTTAAATAATTTAAATAATTTAAATAATACTAATATATGTATATAAAATTTCGGATATTTAATAAAGGTTAATATTGTGTCATTCGAACTTTAAAAATTAATTAAGCATATAGAATTAATCATCAATTATTATTTTAAGAAAGATAATTAATATCTATAAAGTTATAAAAGTATAAATCTTACCTGATGTTTATTTTGTATCTCTAGCACGAGAGGCGATGCCTGAGTAATGTTTTTCCTATTTAAATTCTATCCTGAAATTCAATTTTTTATTCATAATCAAAAAATACAAACTTTTGCCATCGTTGTTTCACGGTTAATCAAATCTATTGGAATCAATATAACAACTAAGCTATCATGTAAATAAATAAATATAAAATATATAAATATATAAAAAATATAAACAATGATTCCGTTTTCTTTTCTAATTCATTGTCGTTTGATTACCCGAATGTTTTTCGGATCACGCGGAAAATCTACAGTACCGTCCAGATTTAAGCACGCAATTGAATCTATCATGTTTATCTCTGAAATATATCTAGAGACACCACGAAAGATGATCCATCTTATCGCCGTTGTTAGTATGCACAATCTTCTCAATTGGTTAAGGAAGATTAAATATCCACTGCAAGTCTGTATTTCATTTTCCTGGTTGTAATCGTTTTTTTTATTTTTCGATATAATAATAATAACAATAAAAATAATAATAATAATTAATAATAATAATTAATAATAATAATAAGAGCAATGATAAACTGGTGCAGACGATAATCGTATGATATAGCCATTATAATATATTAGTACACGTTAACACTAGGTACGCTTGGTTACACTTAGGTACGGAGGCTTCGTGTGCTTTTCTCTCAGATGAAAGAAAGAGAAACAGAAAAGGATAAACATGGAATATATAGGCGGTTACAGCGGAGGCATTTTACAAAATTAAACGGATCAATTGATCGCCTGAATGCCGATCGTTTTACTCTCTAAAGTCCCACGTCTTCAATCTTTCCGTAAATTACTCGCTGCCGACCATGTTGACCAACCGTAATAATTAACTTCGAGTATATATTGGCACACTGTCCATTAATTTTACTCTCCCTTCCCCGCTCTATCAACATAATAATGTGCTTCTATGGCAATAGATAAGGACAAAATGAAATCGTAATTGATAGCGAAAATGTCGAAGAATGCCCAATAGTTTCGCGATCTACGTATTTTTATATATAAATACAATATTTAAATAAATTTATGTCGCAAATTAAAAAACCCATTACACACCGCAATTATAAATTATACAAACCACAAAATCTCTCAAATATCTATCTATAAAAAGAAAACATTGATTACGCGTAAAATTGGTTAAAACGTATGGATTAAACATAGGTTATACAGTTTAAAATCGACGTATATCTCGATTTATATATTTAATATTTATATAATATATAATATATAATAAAATATATATGTATATATTAAAAGAAATTTAAATAAACTATGCCGAAGACAATAATACATTCATCTGTCGCTAATGACTAAAATACATAACTATTAAATGTCTCTTGAAGAGTGTCATATATTAATAACCAATTATTTCCCCACAATCCTGCCATGATTAATTGTCAGATTGGAGAATTCGATTACTAAAATCAGCGATCTCATTAAACATTTAATTAAGTCAATGGCAATCAATAAATAATTATTTTGATTAATCAGTACATTGATATAAAAAACGTAAGTTTTGGTGCAACTGACACACATGACAAAATCAAGCCTCTAAAAATTTAAAAAAGAAATTACGATGATCTCGTCCGTTTTTTCGCAGTATTCTTTGTTTTCCTTTTCCGTTTTCAATCAATCAATTATCTTACACATGTTCGTGTAACTTATTAATTCTGTCTCTCTATTTCGTTCTCACTCCGTCCACTCTCTCTCTCTCTCTCTCTCTCTCTCTCTCCCTCCTTCCCTCCCTCCCTCTCTCCCTCTCTCTCTCACATCACACACACGTACACACAACACGCATACATCCACAGTCGTACACAAAACATGTTACAGAATACCCTTTTCTATTTATTCATCCATTTTTCTGCACGAGTATCTGCATCGAATTAATTTAAATCATATATACGGAACTTAAAACTCTAATTAACTACAAACAAAAAAGTAATGTAATGCTCACAACACAGTATTACATATGCATGTCCGTGTGTATGTTTCATTATATGTATGTGTAGACCGTTTCATTAATGCGTACGTGTATTATGTCTTATATATGGTGCTTCTTTACTAGCTTTATTTAATACTCACGTTCGTGTGTATAATTGGCATAATGTTATACTCACAATAATGCTCGCTTTATAGCAATAAAAATAATAATAATAATAATAATAATAATAATAATAATAATAATAATAATAACGATAAAATGTAAGATGATAATGACACTGATGATGATAATGACGACGACGACGACGATGACGACGACGATAATGACGACAATAATAATATATATCTATATATTCATATATTCATTCATGTGTTTTTATTATTATATATATATATATATATGTATATATATATATATTTATATATTATATAGTACCGCCGGTTAAATATAATTTTATATTATTGATATCTGCGTATATATATATAGATATATAATATATAAATTTTTGTTTAAATTCATTTACTTATCTTAATAATAAAATCATATATATATAGTATATACGGTTACATTGTCACATTTGAAAAGTACTTGTCTAGAGCATAGGGATGTTGGCGTTTCACAGATTCGTTTCAGAGCGGAAAGAACACTAGTGCGTCTACGTCATCTCCTACTGACTCAGTTCATAAACGCCGACGCTCTTTTTTTTTTTATAGACTTCCTCTTCATTTTTCTTTTCCCTTCAACCTGGATATATAGACATGTTCTTTGCGTCGCGGCGAAAGGCGCTAATCCAAAGACGATGTACGCGATTAACGTTAATCGTTCAATATCCTACGATTACACGACAGCGAGAAAAACGTAGTACGAGAAGGTCTGTCACCTACGATAGTACTTACGATAGTTCCCCTATTCCTTAAGTGAGGAAGCTTAGTCGTCAAGCGCGGATGTATAGGCGCTGCGACGTATACCCCTCGAACTATATCTACGTGTGCGCTATCGCGTATTGAATGTACTTCGCGCGCGGCGAACCTGAACTACGCGGTTTTACTTGGGAAAGTAAAATTTCAGTCGTGAGAGGATGATATATAGCCGAGTCTAGTACCCAAGAGCTCACTCGTCAATCGATTCGTTACTACCCGTAGCGGCTAGCGATCATTATCCCATCATACATCCCGCTTTGCGCCGCGAGAGGATATTCGTTTACAGAGAGTGTCGGATTTAGTCGAAAAAAAGCGTATATCCTTTGAGCATTTGATAATCCTTGTCCGCATTTTGTATTTCTCATCTTGGCGCGGGACCGCTCGATCACATATTGTATAATCTTTCGCAATTGTTGTACAAGCCATGAGAGCTTTGACGCCCGACTGATTTCTCGAGTGCAAAGGGTTGAAAAAAAAGAATTACTTAATCGTACAAAGCGATATCACAATTGCCAACCTGTTTCTGTATCTATTATGTAAGAAGAGAATCGTCTCCCAGATTGCGTCAAACTTATTTCGCGATCTTATCCCACGAGAGAGATAAAGAAAGTATTTCAACGATATGAAACGCGACAGTATTGAAAAATGTCGCAGAACTGCGCGTTCTTCAGCCGAGATGGTAAAGAAAGCAAGAGGCACTATCTTGAAACGGACAAAAAAACGACATCAACGAGATCAACATCATCGACGTATTTTATTATACGCTCAATGATGAAGAATACTAAACGGAATTTCACGAAGAAGAAGAGTCACAGCGGGGGGAGGGGGGGGGAGGAAAGGGGCATCATTATGTTCGGGGTCTTAAGGCCACTTCGTCGATCTAATATCCTATTTGAAAGATCGCGCGAGGGACAAGTTTGCTGCGCGAAATCTCACGATTGCATTACGTGTAATACGTATGCACGCATACATGTTTCTATGTGTATGTGTGCGTTTGTCTTTTTTTTTTCCAGTTTTCGTAAACGGGAAAGGATATGAAAGGAAAACTTGAAAAGAGAAGGGGCCACAATTAATTCCTGCTATTCCCTAAGAATTTGTTTCTCTGTGAATGCAATCATGTGGTCAGCAAATGCAAATGGACTTTCTTTTCGCAATGTCTCGACTTTTCTCTTTTTCTCTCACTCTCTCTCTCTCTCTCTCTCTCTCTCTCTCATTCTCTCTCTATTCTTCTCACACGGATAAAAATATTAAGGCAAAGTATTCATAACTTATACATAAAGGACGTTTGATTATGTTCGTTAGGTGTCTCTCGTTTAGAAGAGTTATTATTAAAAATACTCGCCACTTTAGTTTACCATTACGAGATTAGTAACTTAGCGCCTAAGTGTTAGCCTTATCGTTACTTAAATAGCTTTTACACATTAAAAAAGTCACGGATTGAATGCGTCCGCTCGTCCGTTCTCAAGCTCCACAAATTTCTTTTTGTTCTTCGTTATCTTTCTTTTTTTTTACGTTTTTCTTTCTTTTTCTCGTATTTTCCTATGTGCTACGTGCCCTCGTAGTCGAGTGTTCTCCATCCATTATCGTTCACCATAAAGCCCTCGCGATGCGATTAACGATTGTTAGAGTCTGGAATTTAATTCGCGCTGTTTCATTGACCATTCGGATTTGCACCACTTGCAAGAAAATTTCGTACTAACGTGAGAAAAAAAAGCGAGTCTCATCGTCGCCATATTTATATTCCGAACGAAACTCGATCTTTGCCTTTCTCAAATTGCAATCGCAGCTCTGTTTGTTCGTGCTGCTTTTGTGGCGCGTTTGATTCAGTCGTTATTTTCCGCGACTAGTCTACGGTTAACCTTTGTTGACCCTGTACACTCGAGAGGGCTCAGTCGACCGGGGAAATTCAGGGCGTCGAGAGCAAGAGAGCTTTCACCGTCATTCACGGGGATACGTGCGAGGCGCGCCGTGAATTCGAGTCAAAAGCAGCTCGAAATTCCTTCGAGCGAGAGAACTAATTTTTCGCTGTAATAACTCTTCCGTTCACGATGTCATGTACAGACGCTCGGAATCTACGCGAGGATAGAATGGTCTAGTATTTTGAAGACCCGTATAAAATTCCAATCCGTAAATAACATCGGCAGGTTCAGCAATATGACTTGTACGCTCTGATGCAATAATGGTGCAAACGCGTTTCTGACGATGAGATATCGCAACTTTTCTTATTCTGAACCGGACATCAATCCTATCCTGATAAAATATTTGTTATCTGTAATGCTGTTTTAGTATAATTCGTTTAATTATTATTATCAGTTTAATTAGTATTTATATTTTCATAAAGTTAATATTTTTTATCTTTCTCATAGTCTTTATTCAAGCAATATTAGCAGTAGTTTAATACAAATATTAAAATTTTGTATGTACAAAATAAAAAAAATATGAACAAATTTATAACTATTGATAATTTCTGTTTGACTGAATACGTATTTAATCATTCAAAAAATTGACTAGTATATAGACTTCTTTTAAGAATATCTCGAGATTATTAATCATTTGAACATCCTATCGATAACGATGATCCGTATAGATGAAATGAAGGACGTAAAAATTCAGAAAAGAAAGATTCGAGAGAGCTAGCCCCGTCAAATATCATTATTATATCATTTTGTATAATACCATTTTAACATTTTGTTGTATGGTTTTGCCTGACGCGCGCAAAATCCGCATTTTGCACGAGAGAGAAATATTCTTGGCAACCGTTCCCTCCCAGATATCGGACAACCAGACTCGATACCGGGTATCAAACGTCTCTCAAATCGTAACTTGAATAATTCGCGATCACATCGACGTCGCTCCAAACGAACGAGAACACTTGAAGCTCACTATAATCCCTACATTTAACACGTCAAGATTGAGAGTGAGTCGAGCGTCGATAGTGTTCGTAAGAATGAGATTAGCGGGAATTTAATCAGTAGTAGTCAAGATCGACTGTATTATCACAAAGCACTTTCCAGTTTCTCACGTTTTCTCACGCAATGCGTCAAAATATGAAAGTACATCGCGTCTTTTTAAAAGAATGTCTTTTTTTTTTCTCTTTGTTTTCTCTCATTTTCTTTAGAAGAAGAACCAACTAGATAGAGCGATATTTCGTTTTCGAACTTCTGTCTAGATTAGAATACGATCGAAAAATATGTGCGAATTGATATCGACAAAGTTACTTTTATTGATCCCTCGTAAGCGCGCTCGCGATCATTCTTACGAAGTCATCGGCCATTTTAATTCGATCGTTAGCGCATTCGCTTTTCGATTTTCCTTCGTTTCCTTCTTCGGAAAGAGGACTCGGACTTTAAATCCCTTGAAGCGTAATGATTAATATCGAGCGAGTTAAGAAGTCGACAGATCCTTTTAGGTCACAGGTCGAAAGAACGCGATACGATTTACAATCCCGCGGCTGTCGGCTGGCATTGGACAGTATATATATCGCGATGAATAAGTACAGTGGTACATCCATAATCTTAGGTTAAAATTATACCTATCAAGAGAAAAAAATTTCTATCATGCGATTCCACCCACTCGATAATCAGATTCTCTTTTCCCCTACTGCACAATTTTGTTCTAGAAAGAAAAGATTGTTGGTCACATTTGGATTTTCCAAATTTTCAAATTTCAAATTTCAAAAATTAAAATTTTGAAAATTCGGACATTTGTTTTCTTTTTTCGGCAGAGATTCCATTGAAAAATACTGCCAAATAAATTAACGTACCAAGCTAAAATCTAATCGTAGATAAATCCTAGAGGTATAGAATACAGAAATACCACTATAAATTCATGCTTGTTACATATTGCACATTTATTATAGTCGTAGATAATGCTGCTTAATCGATCCCATCGTCACCATCGTGCGAATTCACAAGGAAGTGTGGGATTACAGACCCAAGATAGCTTCAATAATCACTAGGAGTCAAGACTCTCGCGGATTCAACTTATCGTCATATTCAATTGATTCTTAACCGATATTAACTTATAAGATCCTATTTGCAATTATTTAAAAAAAATTCATCATGTTATTGTTAAATTGTATTTCTAATTTTTTCCGTTTACGGATCTACGAAATTTGATCCTCAATACTATTTACATCAATAACATATATGGATACACCAATATATAGATAAATCTTTGCATTGCATCGGTTAGAAGTTAATTAACGGCGAGGAACAACAAGACGACCGGAAAGAAGAGACTCTCCCTCTCCTTCTAAACAGAAATGATTGTATCGGAGTGCGACTGGCAACATCATTGCGTCTTTTCCCTTTGCGATAGATACTTTATATTCTTTTCAAAAAACTCTCGTCTCGAGGTCGCAAGAACACAGAGAGAATCGCTGGGCGAAATTTGTACAGACCAACGACGAGAGAGAGGCTATCGCTAGACAAAAACCTTGCAAAAAGCTACAAACGGCACTCACGAAAGTCGATGACTAGGTGTATTTATCCGCGACTTCGTTCGCGATCGCAGAATCGGCATGAGCGTGGCCAGTCTCGATCTCCGACATATAGGCATGTAATCGCACAGATTCTTGCATAACGCACAAGGCATAAGAAAATCAACTAATCAGAATCTCTTATTTCACGGAAGGCTTTGATCGATTAATTTTCTTATGCATTATATATTATGTGTTATGCAAAACTTTATGCTGCCGCCCTATCTCTTCGATTTCTCATCCCTCTCCTTCCTCCAGTTTTACGAATTTATTTACTAAACTGGCGTGTAAAACGCGCGCCCGGAAAACACAACGCCTCTTAGACAGGTGATACTTGGCAGATATTACGACTGTCCAAGGTAAACGAAACTACTAATGCGCGAGAGAAGATAATGTAAAGTGATCTAGAAGAACGAGCGAAAGTCCAAGTAAAGTCCTTTGAGATATAGTCGTCGCTTGCGCGATGCTGCAGCGAACGCAGAGATTCTCGGTCGCGAAACCGAAATTGACCGTCTGGCAATCCAGGTAATTTTCTACGGAGGATGATGAGCTCTCACGTTCTCACATTACGGATAATGAGTTCGTAAATATTGTTGAATTTAGGTTTATCATCTACTCGTTTTACTGACTTACATCATAAAACTTAGTGTTCACATCAATACTTGGATTGCGGAGGGGGTTGTGATTGCATTGGGTGTGCCTACTGAATCCCAGCGGTTTCGCATTAATATCCATAAATACTCTGCTTGCTCACTTTAAAATGCAGCGTCTCCCCGACGTCTTATACGATTTGTGTTCTATAGATAAACTTAAAATTTGTCTCACGAGTCGGGTATAAAATTGGATATACGTCGAAAAATAAAGATATAGTAATTGTCGAGCGCAACTCGACGCGCGAAGCATGAAACGCTGCTTCAGAAAAGCTGATCCCGTCCCGTAAGAAAATGAGCGAAGTATTGCGGCTTTATTACAGCGCTTCGGAGGTAGACAAAGCGTTGTTCCGACTCGTGAGAATAATGAAGAAACTCTCGTTAATTTATTTATCCTAAACTAGAGTGACTTTTGTACTTAACAATTACGAGAGCTCGAATAGCGCCATTCCAAGTAGTAGAAACGTCAAAATAGTGTTTGCATGTTGGAGACGAAAACGCGCGCGGATTGCGACGACGTAAGTATAGCGGCGGTAATTAGTGACGATAAAAAATGATGGTATAATATAGGAGCAGCGGCAACAGTTTAGCAGTATTATAACCGTAACGATAATAATAGTAATAGTAGCAATAGTGATAGTAATAGTAACGGTAGCAATAAATAGTAATGGTGACACAATAGTAACACAGCAACGAGAGTAATACCAATAATATCAGCGATAGTAACAGCGCATCGCGATGTTAATAATAATAGAGTGACAATACCAGAAGCAGTTTCAATTCCGTGATAAATGGCTTTAATGACAGCCTATGAGATTGCGGAATATCGCGAAGACGAGAATTTATGGGAAAAGTAACATCGTTGAATATATTCAACCCGGTACGCTCGAAATTATTTCATAGAAATGTGACACGCGCAGACATATTCGTTTCTATCTTGTGTCTCCTTCACGTTTCAAATGCATTCCTTTACAGTGGCACAATTTTTTAAAGATAAATATTGGAAAAGACAGATATCACAATACCGTAGGTGTTACCTTTAAGTCATATGACGAATTAAACCTGAAATCGCGATCCTGATATATATGACGAAATGTTTCTTACACGTAAACTTAAGGTATCACCGACAACCCGAAAGGAAGGGAACACGTTGCAATTGACAATATTGATAATAATAATCAATTATTTTATGAAACGGTAAAAAAGAACGGAAGAAAAATCGTTAATATCGAGCAGCCGTTTACGCATAGAAAGGCTGTTATAAACGATGCGAACGTCAATCGATATTACTGCACAATAATTTTATCGCTGATATTCTTTTTTATTGTGGGCGACAGAATTATTGCACAAAGCATTATTAGTCGCTTATCCGAGGTACATATCTTGTATGTAAATTGCATCACGCGAATATCACTTCCGGGTCATTATTGTCGGTAACGGTATTAGATCGTAATTCCTCCTTTCCTCGAGATCCAGAACGCGCAGATTAGCAAGACTTCGGTTTAATTAATTGGCGTCGATCGGGCGTGTTCGCGTTAATAAATTCGATCAGTCGCGCGCGATATTGCCTCCGAAGCGGATTGTGTTGGTTTTTGGAAAGTAATTACCTTTAGAAGTTTACGTTAAATTACATAGACAGCCATTAGGTTACACGAAGTGTTAAATTAGACAGCCATTATTGCTAACATTATTATTATTATTATTATTAATATTATCATTAGTATTATATAAGGTATTATTATTATTATTATTATTATTATTATTATTATTATTATTATTATTATTATTATTATTATTATTATTATACTTTTGTTATTGGGAAGGTAGACGTTTTTGACGCGATTATCTTATGGATAATCTTATACTTCTATAAGACAAGAGATTATCTTATAGATTTAATAAGCTTTTAATAGATACACACAATGAGACCGCCTTGATAACATTTACGGGCACTTATAGATTGCATCGAGATTGTTATTACGGAACACAAAGTATAATTATCAAGGATAGCAAAAAATTACTACTAAGCAATAAATAACTAGAATTAATATGATTTACTGATATTATAACTTCATTCCTACGATATAACCGAATAAATAAGTAAACAGCGGAAACATATGTACAGGAAATTCTCATTTTAACACGAAGCGTATTATCGCTTTCGTAAGCGTTTAATCTTATTGTGATTCACATTTCAATTGCTGTCACATTATAACATTGTCCATTCCGTCCGCGAAATTACGAGATTAAATTTTGCATAAATCAGGGACGTCAATAATAATAAAGTGAAATGCATTGCGCGGCGGAAAACAACGATATAACGAATCTTATAATCATTTATATTTTATTGTATTGAAAACAAAATTTTATCATATACTAAACTTGTAATAAAAATAAATTAGAATTTATTCAAATTCGCGACAATTAGAAAATATACAATTAACCATAAAATAATAAAGATTATACACAAGGACGATATAAAAAAAGAATTATATTCTTGAGAATATCTTCAAATCTTTTAGATAGATATTGTTTCTTAGGTCGATAGAAAGATATGGATGGTTCTTTACCGTATGATTATTTAATATACAATTTCCTTATATAATTTGTAAAAAACAAAATGTATAAAGCATTTTCTAATTTTTATAAAAATAAACTTGAGCGTAAAATGTCAATAAAAAATCAGATTAAGATTACACGGTGAATTTATGAACTTAAGATCGAAACAAAAAAATATCTTATCGTCTTATTAATTTCAATTCGATTTATTCGAAGAGCTCACATCTGCGAACGGAAGCCTTAAAAATAATTTAAAGACGCCGAGATCCGTGAAAAAATAAAATTTCATCTTTCTTATAGCTTAATATCGGAACAAGTATTTTGGTCGTAATCTCAGTCGATTACACGCATCCAAGAAGAAATCTTAGAAATAATTTAAAATCGCGAGGTAAAAGTAACATCTTGTCAAAAGAGTATTTCTATAAGAATTCCTTTAAATGCCCTCAAATGAATACAGATATTTTCCAATTACTTTGTTAAAATTTATTAATTATTACACACCTACCACGATCTTAGTCAATAATTAATTTATAACCTTCAGTTGATAATTAATTTAATATCACGTCGCACTTTAATACGTATCGTTTGAATTTTGGGTTTCTTTACGGTCCTTACGATTATCTCGTTCGATGGCGCGAAACAAGTATCGATATCCTTTGATAAAGCACAAAAAAATCACTTGGAAAGAAAGATCAATTGATCAATTGAAGTTATGCTCTTGTTTAACGCGTTATAATTTCAATATTTAAAGAACAGGAGAAAAACTAATTAACACACATCATCCTTCTCGTCGCGAGAAGATGCTGACGGTCTCTCGATAAAGTCACCCAAATGGATTACGAGAAGAAATTAGGCAATCTAAGACACTGTGTCAACGTATGAGGATATAGGAGTGTGAAAAATGGAGATTGATAGAATCAAGGCAGATTCGGCAGACACTATGGCGAAAAACTATGATGATGACTAACAGAGCGTTACGAACTATATACGCTAAAACGATTATACTTTTATACAATATAGAAAAATAAGTATGAACGCTTATGGACTAAGATGGCATGTGACATACTTAGAATTTTGCAGACTATTCTTCACCCCCGGGAGCGACAGCCGTCAATATATTTTTTTAGGGGGAATTAGGCTGAAGACACCACCCCCGGTTAATATGAACGAAATGAGGTAAAGGCAGGAGAGTTAAGGGGACGGGCAAAGAGCACTGTTTCGATTTACAGCGGAAAAAATGTCCCCAATGATGATCTACATGACTGACGTTTTGTAGTGTTTCGTAGCGCGATATCGTAAAGGGATTTCTCATATCGATGCACGGAATGGAACTTGTCATAAATCCCTGTTACCTGCTAAACGGACGATGAGAGTACATACTTCGCTGGAAATATACCTTCGTTTTACACGCAAAATTACGAGATGTTTTAAAACCCTTACCACCGGTTTCAGGTACATCGAAACACAGCAGGTTGCAGCTAATTCTATGCAGAGTATATAAATGAAATCGTATTGGATATATATATATATATATGTTTATAGCATAGATGTAAAAACGAAATTAGCGGTGCCAAAGGCACATTGCTATATTAAGAATAAAATGTAAAATTAACTTATCTCATATCCATGAATAAGACACTATTTCATGTTAAACGCGCGTGTATCTAGAATTAATGCAAAAGAAAATAATAACAATAATGTGTGTAATCGGCTGTCGCAAACATTTTAGTGGAATTTCGGGAAGAGAACATGAATGAAAAATTACAAGTAATTTTGACTTGCGATTTTACCTCAACGGCCATGCTTTATCTTCCGTACGATCGCGCGTCGCAGTCGACAGCGCGACTGTCGCTATTGTTGCGTTGTACAGCGTATCGCAACGTACGATCATAGATACATCTCGATACAGAAAAAAGTCACTTCATTCAGCGGTATACTAAACGTGAACACTACAGCGTACATAGACATGCGTGAAATTACGAATCACGGATATGTAAGTAGAACAAGACTCTTTAAACTTAAAAATTGCGTTACAATTAATTCACTATATTCTTACAAAGATTGAGATTGAGTGGAACAGAAGCTCGCGAGAGCACTTTTACAACCTTCCACGCGAGAGCATAGTACTTTTGCCCAAAGAATGAAAAGAAGTGGAAACGGAGGAGAGGAGGGGAAGAACGAATGGAGATGGAGTCCTTAGAAGACGCATCCCTTGGATCTCGTGACGATTTCCCCGATAGTTACCTATCCTAAAACGCGAAATTATGTTGCATACCTCTCAGTTTCGCACATTTTTGGTCGTTTTCTCTGTCACACGAGTTTCTTTTTTTTTTTGCATTTTTCTCTTTTCTTTCTCTATCCACAAAATTTCCGAACACGTACACACATTCCCGGATTATCTCTTACGTATATATGTAGAGTTCCCCTTAAATATATATTATAGATATACCTTACTGACTAACGCGAAAAAAGAAGGACAAACGCCAACTATACTCGTTAGAATGAACGTCTGTCTTATCGGACAAGACACGAGAATATCACATTGCAGATGTATATGTATGTGTAGGTGTATGTATGTGGGTATGTATTAATTCCTCTTCTTTCTTTTTATTCCCTCAATAACATCGCTTAAAAGATAAGGAGTTCTTATATCAAGTTTTACACCTTGCGACAATAGGCGCGCGTGCAATGTGTGCGTATATACATGCGAATACGGTATGCGGTGAATACCGATCTTTGTCTTTTCCCTCGTTCTTTTTCTACTTTTTCCCATTTTGTCTTTTCGATCGATGTCGCGATCGATTTCCTCCGAATTTCCGAATTTTAGTATATCGATAACTAAAAACAAAATATGGCCCGAAGATCATTGCAGCTTGAGGAATCCAATGTTAGATTTCTTTTTTAAGTTGACGCTCCGTGTCACACGCTTTAAATACATATTATTAAGCTAATAATACATGCATTCGAGTGAGAAATAAGTAATATTTCGTAAAGACTTCGCAGTGGGTCCTAAAAACATTCCGTTCGCGTGCGAGACACTTTGTCCGTTTCTATCAATGTAGAGTTAACTTTAATCTCGGCTCAACTTATTTTTTAACCTTTTTTAATTCTTACAGAAATAGAAAAAGATAAAGAGTTAGTTAAAGCAAGATTGAAATTAAACTACCTTAGTAGAAAATTGATCATAAGCGTTCATTCCTTGAGACAAAAGCTTGGAATAATCGCCGATTAAATTACGCAGATTGTTAACACATTTAAACCTTAATTTTAATCTTGAAATAGGTGTAGTAAGCTCTAAATCGTAAAAATATTAGTCAATCATAATTGAATATGCGAGGAATAATCAATTACGATTGATTGATTTCTTACAGCTTAAAGTTTACAATATCTATTATGCTTCGGGATTTATTCTTTATTGTCCTTTATGTTTTTTGCCAATATCCGATCTCGAACAGCACGAATACTCGTTTTCACGCGCAAAACATCTGGAATAATATTTCGGGCTGTGTATCATTCGAGGGGAAGAGACCGCAGTAACTATTTCATTCCTCAATACCGAAGTTGGTGGAAAAATCTATACTTATACTGGTGTATAATGCTTGGATCGATCACACGGTTTCACGATTTATTCGACATCTTTCAATTCCTCGTGTGTAAGGAGGTTTAGGCTGAATTGTGTTCATTTCGTACATACTTAACAAAATATGTGATAAACGAAGATAAAACAAAAATAAAATAAAACCGATAAATTTAATCTAAAACGTTTATTTTTACAAGTCCATGAAGGATAACTTAAGATATTTTTTTTTATAAATCATATACTAATATAAGATATTATTTTACTAGCTCAACATACAGAATTGCATCTACTGTTCATTTTCATACACAGAATATTCAGTCTCTAATGCTTACAAACAATTCTAGTTATAATAACGATACGCATGTATTTCACAATAAACAGTTTTATACGCGAAGACTTGAATCTTTTGAATATATTCATCTGCTACAAATATTAAATAAAACGCATTGCGCAACATTATGTTCACACGATTAAATCGGTACCTGATTTAATGAGCCAATAAAATTATTACAACCCAATGATATCACATCAAATTATGTGTAGCTTATAAACATGAAGGCTGAAAAATATACAAAATTTACAATATAACTTGAAATGTAAAATTTAATAAAAAATTTTTTAAATAATGATATAAATGTAACAAGAAAATTTTGATGCTTTTCAGAGTATCCTATTTTAAATGCTGATCATATGAAACTTTTTTATGCAGTTCTTAATACATTTTTAAGACAGGATTAACACATTATCTGGAGGTAATAAAATATTTCGAGTTTTCAATTTTGATGATAAATCTGTAAACGTTGATATATTATTAAATAACCGAAATATCTTAGAAAATGTGAAATATTTCACGACCTATGGATAATGTATTAAAATAAACCAATCACAATTATAGCATACAATAACTACCTATAATTCTACCATGCTAACATACAATTATTTATTAAGCTCTTAGATTTTATATTTATTTAATTTTACATTTATACCTATTATTATTCATCTAATTTATGAATTTTAAGGCATACAATGCGTGTCCCTTGGAATTCAAATGAATATTGCAATTCCGATTGCGAACACAGTTTCCAAGTATTATTCCAGTTGTTCGCAAACGAAACAAGTATTCAATAATTTTATCTCTCAAAAGATATTTAATGCTATTCCTTCGAAGTAACTTTTTCCTTCTTTTTTATGTTTCTAATAAGTACTTCAACGTGTCTTTTAGTCGCATAGGAAATAACAAATGGTAAGCTTATAACATCATTGATTTATCTACAAGAATTTATATTAAGAATATAATACCAAATAAATGAGGAATTTGTTCTGTATGAGCGAATATGACAAGTGAGACTAGAAATTTCGGAACATAATTGTTTATATGTGACTATAAACAAGCATTATAAATAATAATTTTGAGTTTAATACCATTGGCATCAAAGTCCGAGTATCGATACAAAATTAATATCATAAATCTTATATAGATGTGTTTTTGCGAGTGTAATGTGTCCCAGGTATAATACTGTTGTCCAGTAATCAAACGACCCGAGACAAGAACTGGGAATCTTGAATAATTTTATATATAAGTCAATGACTGAAAGGAATACTTTGCCTGAAATGTCAAATGCTTCCACTAACTATCGTTCAAATCTTTTCTATGTTTTTTTTTTCGTCAATCTCTGAATTCTCAGGAAATATAGAGTCGTTTATTCCTAAATCCATTTTCTAAGTCAGTTTGCCAAACAATTAATCGATTAACCCTAATCCCAAATAACTGAACTTTCTTTCTTATATTATGGAACAATAACAGACTCGTTGAAAATTCAATTCATTAATTAGTTAACTGTTGTGACAAAGTTCAACGCAGAATTATTTGATTCTATTCACAGGAAACTTCCGCATCTCATGCTCTCGTCATATTTTGTTTTGTAAAATTCCAGTGTACGATATCAAGTGGAAACGAAATGTACGTTCTATATACATGTACATAGATATATACTAAATTAATGACTCAAATTAGTAGGAAACGCACGATGCGAAAATGCAACGATATTTGATACTCAAGCAATTTGACTAAAATAATTACCAATGTAGTTCTCTAATATATATATATATATATATATATATATATATATATATATATATATATATATATATATTATATATATAAAATATAT
>Ga0157363_1001042_pt1 | contig 22487 bp, 22 predicted proteins | sample AttsexASBM1_FD_111477 | JGI IMG/M metagenome (GOLD analysis project Ga0157363, IMG submission 111477) | Fungus gardens microbial communities from leaf cutter ant in Ribeirão Preto, State of São Paulo, Brazil - Atta sexdens ASBM1 | ecosystem: Host-associated > Fungi > Mycelium > Unclassified ... | reverse complement strand
ATCCCGTTGGGGCGCATGATGCGTAATGAGCGGGATGCGGTACTGAACCTGGCGGCAACCCTTTCACAACGTATCGTCGGCCAGCAGCATGCCCTGGAGGCTATTGCCCGCCGGATTCGTACTTCCCGGGCACGGCTTGATGATCCGGACAAGCCCACCGGGGTATTCCTGCTTTGCGGTCCTTCCGGGACAGGCAAAACCGAAACCGCACTGACGCTGGCCGAAACCTTATATGGTGGCGAGCAAAATTTGATCACCATTAACATGAGTGAGTTTCAGGAGGCACACAGTGTCTCTACCCTGAAAGGCGCGCCTCCGGGCTATGTCGGCTATGGCGAAGGCGGCGTACTGACCGAAGCGGTACGCCGGCGTCCCTACAGCGTAGTACTACTCGACGAGATCGAAAAAGCACATCCGGATGTGCATGAAATTTTCTTCCAGGTGTTCGATAAAGGCTGGATGGAAGACGGTGAAGGTCGCCATATCGATTTTCGTAACACGGTGATTATTCTGACCTCAAATACCGGCAGTGAGCTGATTGAAAGAGCCAGTCCACAGGCGAGTGAAGAAGCACTGACCGCTCTGTTACGCCAGCCTCTGCGGGAAGTCTTTCCGGCAGCATTGCTGGGGCGTCTGGTGGTCATTCCATACCTTCCGTTAAACGACGAAATGCTGCTCAGTATTATCAACCTGCGCCTTGAAAAGATTAAACAGCGTCTGCTGGACAACCATCAAATCGATGCTGAATTTTCGCCGGAAGTGGCACGACAGGTCATGTGTCGCTGCACAGAGAGTGAATCTGGCGGCCGAATGGTCGACGCCATTCTGACTCAGACGCTACTGCCGCAAATCAGCCAGCTCCTGTTAAGCGAACCACAAGAGAAGCCTGCCAGACGTCATTTACAGGTCACTTATGCGGACCACGCCTTTCAGTATAACTTCAGCGCCGAATCCGCCGGACCAACAGAGCAGTCAGGAGTCTGAAAATGTCCCCACAATATTCCGGAACCTCATCACAGGCACTACCGCCAGGATACTGCTTTAATGAGTATCAAATAGAAGAAGTCATCGGCGAAGGCGGATTTGGTATCGTTTATCGGGCTTACGATCGTGAGCTCGATCGCCAGGTTGCGATTAAAGAATATATACCTGCGTCAATGGTCAGCCGTGCTGATGACATGCGACTGGTGCTGCGCAGCGAACGTTTCACCCGGATTTTCCAGGCCGGACTGATCAGCTTTATTCAGGAAGCCAAAACACTGGCGCGTTTTTCACACCCCGGGCTGGTACATGTATTGCGTTTCTGGCAGGCGAACGATACCGCCTATATGGTGATGCAGCTATACAGCGGTGAAACACTGAAAAGCCTCTATAGTCGTCAGCCGGAAGTCGTGACTGAGACATGGATCCGCAAAATGCTGCCCCCGCTGTTCAGTGCGTTGAAAACCCTGCATGACCAGGGCTACCTGCATCGCGATATCGCTCCCGATAATCTTCAGATTCAGGCAAACGGCGAACCGGTACTTCTTGACTTCGGTTCAGCCTGTAAAGAGATCGGGCATTTAACAGATAAAACTGAAATCATGCTGAAACCTGGATACGCACCGATCGAGCAATACAGTGAAGGCCGGGATGGCGACCAGGGACCATGGACAGACATCTATGCACTGGGTGCAGTACTGCATACGCTGATTATTGGTGAACCTCCCCCGGTCAGTGTCGTGCGTTCAATCAGCGACAGCTATCAGCCACTGGCAGAGCGCCAGCCGGAAGGCTATTCCTGCGCATTGTTGAAGACCATCGATAAGATGCTCGAACGTGACCCGGAAAATCGTCCGCAAACCATCACTGAGCTTGAAGATATTCTTATAAAGGCTGACACCTTCCACAACAATGAAGATCAACCATCGGAAATTAAACCGAAAAAAATAGATCCCACGCCGGAGATTGTCACAAAGACTCCCCCTGAAGTGACCAAAGTAGCTCAGCCTGTTGTGATGAATACCGTGGCTTCGCGCCCCGTTTATATCTATGTTGCCGCAGGTGCCATAGCGGTAATCATTGCACTGGGGGTGATGTTTCACCGGTCCCCCCCCGAAAAAACCAGCAGGGTGGCAGCCGCTTCGCAGAATCCGCAGGTAGTCTCTTCACAAGCGCCCCGACAGACCAGTGCTGTCGCTGAATCCGCCAAAGAAACGACTTCCACCAGGACGGCCGTAGCAAAGCTGTCGGGGCTGGTCTATCTCAACACTTCTCAGGACGCCACAATACTGATAGATGGCAAACAGCAAGCAATCCATACCGGCGCTGGTGCCCGGTTACTCACTCTGGCTCCCGGAGACTATCAACTTTCTGTCGCACATAGCGGTAAAACCTGGCAACACATGCTGCATATTCCTGAATCCGGGGGCACCAGTCTGTTAAAGGTGCCCGAATAATGAGTTCGTTACAGCAAAGTACCTGGCAGCAGGTAACAGAGGGCCGGGATACGTTATTGTTTCACTATAACTGACGGGATAATGAACCTATGAATATCAATAACTCCGTAGGCATCGGGGGATCAAATAACAGAAATGATGTATTTATCGTGCAGAAAAAACTCCAGGAAAATGGTTTTTCCGGACTGGCTGATGACGGAATTGTCGGGGTTCAGACCATCTCAGCGATAAAAAACTTTCAACGACGCTTTATGCACTTTCCCGACGGAATCATCTCACCGAACGGCGCAACGGAAAAACGGCTATTCAATACGCAGGTCATCTCAGCTGATAATGCAATTTCTATCCCTGTAGATATGTCCGGTACCTTGCACGTTAAAAGCGGGCAAGTCACCTTTGATGCGGAAGGGAATGATAGTCCGGCCAGCCCTTACTTTAGCAGGGTGCTCCACTGGCCGGGCGGGGCTTCCGGTGTCACCATCGGGCGGGGATATGATATGAAAGCAAGAACCGAAAAAAGTGTTTTTAACGACCTGTTTCAGTCCGGCGTCGACCCGCATATCGCCTCTTTAATGTCTAAAGGGCACGGTCTTCATGGCAACAGAGCCCGGGATTTTGTGCGTCAGAACAAACAAATTTGCGGTTCTATCACCAGAAGCATGCAGGTTAATTTATTTTCCAGGATCTATCCCGCTTATGTCAGCAGAGCACAGACTTTTTACGACTCATACAAAAGCGCAGACTGCACTCCGTGGTGCGATTTAAAGGCTGTAATAAAAGATGTTATTGTGGATATGTGTTACCAGGGGGTATTGCGCAAACTGGATATCGAAGTTTTAGGCCAGAATGATACAGACCTTGCCATCAGACTTATTTCATCAACACCCAGAATAAATAAGTACGAAAATGGCCGCCACAGAATTTCTTATCTTAAAAGAGGGTTATAGAGTGAAAAAGATTATTTTTTTTATAACGTTAGCCATATCCCCCTTCGCTCTGGCAACCCCCCCTGCCGGTGCTGATACTATCACCACTGTTCAGTCTGCCATTCATTCCTGTTACGGAACACAAGGGGCCGGTATCTGCCTGCAATCTGTTCTGGATAAAGCGAAAAAACAAAATAGTGAAGCATGGACACAACTGTCTAATGGTTTAAAGGACGCAGAGAATAAAAAAGAAATTCTGGAAAAACTCACCGCAGGCAAGCAAGCCTGGGAAGTGAGTATGCGGCACGACTGTGAGGCCGCAGGGTTAATGAACACAAAAGACAGCCCTGCCTATAATAATGATTTAACCGCATGTCTCGCCAGTCACTACGCATTCAAAACTGCGTTTTTTCAGAGTCTGAATACCCAGGGAGATGATACCGGTGAGAAAAATCTGCTGGAAGAGTACAGGAAAAATAAAAAGCAATAGCGTTATCAACAGGCTGTCAGTCTTACCATTTCTGACCCGGACACTGCCCGTCACCAGCAGAAACGAAAAGGGCCTCGTCATTGCTGACATGGCCCTGAATAGTGGCGGAACAGACGTCTGCTCTGTAATTATCCAAAACAAGCTAAACTCATTGGCTAACCACAGTAACACTCCCTACACCCCGCCACATTTACAAAATCCTCGTCCAGTACAAGTCAACTTAAACTTAGATAAGCGCCTAACTGATGGTATAGCCGAAGTAACAGGGTTTACGGTTCATGGTGCCGACGACATCTATCCCGGGTCAGGCAAAAGTCGTATCTTTTCCCTACCAGCTAAACCCTCTACATGCTTCGCGCAGGCGAATTAAAAACTGGCGCGCGTTAGTGGTCATCGCCGATTTCTGCGACCACACCGCGCAATACTGAGCGGACGGCAACTGGGCGATGGGCAGCGTGACCAGCTTGCCATCAAGCTGCAGGGGCTGAGACATTGCCCGGGCAACCACAATCAGATAGTCCGCGTTGAGCACCATACTCAGGCCGCTGATAACCGAATCCGTACGCAGAGGAGTGACGTTGAGCTGTCGGTAAAAATGGCTGAGTTCGTTTTGCAACTGTTGGTAGTAACCCATTGATGACTCTGGCAGCAACCATTTAGCCTGACGTAGCGCCATCAGATCCCGTGCTTCAGCCAGCGGATGTCCTTTGCGCGCGATGATACAAAATGGCGAGGTGAACAGAGTTTCAATCATCACCCCTTCTGGCGGAGCCATCGGATCGACAGAACCGACGGCGATGTCAATTTCACCGTTGCGCACGCGGGGTAACAGCGAGGATAACTGTCCTTCTTTAACCGTCAGCAACACCTGCGGCAGCTTCTCTTTAAACGCCTCGACCACATCGGGAAAAACCGTCAGCGCAATCAGTGACGAGAACCCCACGGTCAGCCGTCCGTGGGTAAAATGGTTTATCTGTTCCACTTCATCTGCCGCACGGCGCAACTCTTCTACCACCCACTCCGCGCGGTGGGAAAAGGCCATTCCCGCCTCGGTCAGTTGGATGCCCTCTTTGCTGCGCAATAAAAGTTGCGTGCCTAAAGTTTGCTCAAGCTCACGCAATGTTCGACTCAACCCAGGCTGAGAGACGCCCAGCTCGCGCGCGGCTGAACGAATGCTGCCGCTACGTACTACCTGACGAAAGGCCTGAAGATGCCCAAGCTTTGGCAAATATCTCATCACTTACCCTATAACAAAAAAGCATCACCTATAGAAAAAATATATCTTCCTGAGTCTCATGTAAACGCCTAGATTCGGAGTACACACCACACTCCTCATCACACTCTGATGTCAGGCGGAAAAAAATGAAAAGCCAGTCATATATGATTTTTTTGCTATTTGTCGGCTATGTCGTGGTCTATATTGATAAAACCGTCATGGGGTTTGCCTTACTACCCATCGAAAGAGAGTTTGGCCTCACCAGCACGGAGCTGGGCTACATCACCGGCATTTTCTTCCTGGCCTACTCTCTCTTTCAGGTGCCCGCGGGCTGGCTGAACGACAGGCTCGGCTATAAGACCATGCTTATCCTCTCCCTGTGCGCACTCGGGTTATTCGCCATGTGCTTCGGTGCGCTGGGCATGAGCTTTGGCCTGCTGCTGCTGTTTCGCTTTCTCTCCGGGGTGGGACATTCCGGCTATCCCTGCTCTTGTGCGAAAGCAGTGGTCAGCAATTTCGCCCCGGAAAAACGCACCTTTGCGCAATCGGTTGTGCTTTCCTCCGCCGGGTTGGCAGTGACCGTGGGGCCAATTATGGCCGTCTCTGCGCTGGAACACCTGGGCTGGCACGCGTCGTTTGTGGCGTTGGGGATCGTTGCTTGTGCCATCGCCGTGCTGATCGCCGTGCGCGTGCCCTATCAGAAACCTGCGCCACGTCAGCAGTCAGATGAGCAAAACGGCGCTCTGTGGCGTAATCCGACGGTGGTTCTACTCTTTGTCTCTGTGTTCTGCATAAATATACCCAACTACGGCCTGATGGCCTGGCTGCCAAAATTCTTTGTCCAGAGCAGGGGGATGCCGCTGGAAATTTCCGGCTATGTCGTCGCCGTCGGCGGCGTGGGGATTTGGTTCTCGTCCTTGTGCACCGGCTGGTTCGTCGGGAAATATTTCCACAACCGCGAGCCGCAGGTGATTTTGATCTGCGCGCTGATTGGTGGTGTCGCCATCTTCGGGATCTTCCATACCGCCACGGCTCTGACTGCCAGTATCCTGCTGTTCGTTGCGGAGATTTTCCTGATGGCAACATTTGTTACAGCCTTTACCCTGCCAATGAAACGCCTTCCTGAGAATATTATGGGCTCGGCTATCGGCCTGATAAATACCGGCGGAACGCTGGGTGGCTTCGTTTCGCCTATTGTCATTGGCTATCTTGTCGGGAAAAGCCAAAGCTATGAAAGCGCATTTATTTTCCTGTCACTGGCAATGATCTGCGCGGGGGCGGCGATAGTACCGCTGATAAAAAAACCTGTGGCCACGCTACCGGTGAATGACTGACTGAAGGAGATTGTCATGAAAAGTACCACCGAAAACCTCATCCGCGACGTGAATGAAGAGATGATCCGCTGGCGCAGACATATTCACGCCAACCCGGACCTCTCGTTTCAGGAAAAACCCACTGCTGATTTTATTGCCCGCGAGCTGGGGAATCTGCCGGAGCTTGCGATAAGCCGCCCGCTGGAGAACAGCGTAATAGCCGTACTGCAGGGTGAAAAACCCGGCCCAACCTGGGCGCTGAGGGCCGATATTGATGCGCTACCGCTACAGGAAGAGAGTGGAGAGTCATTTAGCTCCACCCAGCCCGGCGTCATGCACGCCTGTGGTCACGATGCCCACACCGCCATGTTAATGGGAGCAGCGAAAGTGCTCTGCCATCTGCGCAGCCAGCTTTGCGGCAGCATTAAGTTTATCTTTCAGCCTGCTGAAGAGGTGCCACCGGGCGGCGCACGCGAGTTGGTGGAGAAAGGCGTCGTCGACGACGTCGAAAAGATTTTCGGCCTGCACGTTTTACCGAACAGCCCTACCGGAACAATCACGCTGAAACAGGGCGTTTACGTCGCTTCCAGCGATAACTTTAACATCACTATTTTTGGGCAGGGTGGCCACGGTTCAATGCCGCAGTTCTGTATCGATCCGGTGGTAATCGGCGCTGAAGTGGTTACCGCACTGCAAAACGTGGTCGCACGTAATCTTGACCCGATTAACGCCCCGGTGCTGACCATAGCCACCTTCCAGGCCGGTGACAGCTATAACGTCATTCCGGACAGCGCCCGTCTGGCAGGAACGGTGCGAACCCATAATCAGCAGGTTCGTGAACAGGTTCCTAAGCTGATGCAGCGTATTGTTGAAGGCGTAGTGAGCGCCCACGGGGCGCGCAGTGAGATCCGCTGGCAGCAAGGTTATGCCGTCGGAAATAACCATGCCGACACCAACGCCATCGCCCAACACGCCATTGCGGAGCACTTTGGTGAAGGGACGCTGCAGTTGGCCGATCGCGCGCTGTTCGGCAGCGAAGATTTCTCATCCTATCAGGAGAAAATTCCCGGCTCGTTCCTGTTTATCGGCTGCGGCAACGAGGAAAAGGGAGCCGTATGGAACGTCCATAATCCACACTTCCGTATTGATGAAGCCGCGCTGTCCGTGGGCGTTAAGGCACATATTGCGCTGGTAAGCGCACTATTTGAGGACATTTAACGTCTCACCAACCATTGCAACGGATAAGGTGCAATGGTTGGTAATTCTCACAATCAGTTCCATAGTAGTCACAGTTTGTTAGTCACCAGGACTGTAACGGCACACCAACTCCCAGACTAAATACCGTCCAGGGAGAAACAATAGTGCGTCATAGAAGCCGAATGCTGATGGCCTACTGGAGGGCATATCGAAAAAATGACAAACAAAAAAGGCCATGCTAATCAATAGCATGGCCCTGAATAGTGGCGGAACGGACGGGACTCGAACCCGCGACCCCCTGCGTGACAGGCAGGTATTCTAACCAACTGAACTACCGCTCCGCTTCATTCCCCGTCGGGAACGAGGCGAATATTAATGGCCTTCACTCAGCCCGTCAATGGTTTTTCTTCAGCAATCAATGTGTTTGCCGTTTTTTTAGTCTCTTCGGCCATAATCTGTATATGCCACTAAACACGCCACAGACAACTGCCTCCTTTTTTCAGAACCAGATCGAGGCGTGATTCGTGGGCCGCGATTTCGTCAGCATCTGCCTGGATCACCCGCAGTCCCCCACTGCTTTGTACTTCGCGGTGTGTGATTCCCTGATCAGCGCTTTGGTTAGCATCCGCGTCAGAGGCAAATGTCAGTGACGTTTGCCCGCCGGTCATTGCCAGATAGACATCAGCAAGTATCTCGGCATCGAGTAATGCGCCGTGCAGCGTACGCTTGGTGTTATCGATATCAAAGCGTGAACAAAGCGCATCCAGGCTGTTCCTCTTACCGGGGAACATCTTACGCGCCATCAACAGGCTATCGGTGACCTGACAAAAAGTTTCTGTCTTTTCCAGTCCGCGGTTTAGCTTCCCGAATTCATAATCCATAAAGCCGATATCAAACGAGGCATTATGAATGATCAGTTCAGCGCCACGAATGTAATCCAGAAATTCATCGGCCACCTGAGAAAACAGCGGTTTATCCACCAGAAACTCATCAGATATCCCGTGAACTCCGAACGCTTCCGGATCCACCAGCCGGTCTGGTTTCAGATACACATGAAAATTATTCCCGGTGAGGCGGCGATTGATCACTTCGACCGCACCAATCTCAATGATGCGGTGACCTTCATAATGTACACCGATCATATTCATACCGGTGGTTTCTGTATCGAGAACGATTTGGCGGTTTTTTACTGTGCTCATAGGGGCCGTTTATGTCAGACTTGGATTTTTCACAACAGGAAGTCTACCAGAGATGCGCAAACAGGTAGAAATTTTCACCGACGGTTCCTGCCTGGGTAATCCCGGACCGGGTGGTTACGGTGCTATTTTACGCTACGGACAACATGAGAAAGAATTCAGTCAGGGTTATCGTTTGACGACCAATAACCGGATGGAACTGATGGCAGCGATTGTCGCGCTGGAGGCCCTGAAAGAAGCCTGTGATGTGACTATCAGTACCGACAGCCAGTACGTACGTCAGGGCATAACTCAATGGATATTCAACTGGAAAAAACGTGGCTGGAAAACCGCGGATAAAAAACCGGTCAAAAACGTTGATCTCTGGCAACGGCTGGATCAGGCATTACAGGGGCATAGCATTGACTGGCAATGGGTCAAAGGCCACGCTGGCCACCCTGAAAATGAACGCTGCGACGAACTGGCGCGTCTGGCTGCCGGTAAAGCTGACCTTGAAGATACCGGTTATTCCGTTTTATCGTGATCTGCGGCCTCAGATAACTGTCGCGTGACATTGACGGCAGTTCTTATTCTTGGCCGGCTGGCAGATAATTTACTTCGGGTTGGCGTTAGCGGCCAGGTCCGCTTTCTGGCCACTAAGATATTAATGCATCCCAGTGCCGGCAGATGGGCACTGATTAATTTACCGCCCTGCTGTTTCCAGGGAACAACCTGAAACCGGCTGCGACAAATAATTTCATAATTAAGTAGCCCCAGCCAGTCAACCAGACGCCCCTGACTGAACATCCGGCCATTCCAGGGAGTGCGTCGGTGCAGGCCAGGCACGATTTTACCGATCCCTAACAGGCTATAGGGGTTAAAGCCACTGAGAATAATCCAGCCGTCATCAATCAATACCCGGTCAGCCTCCCTAAGCACCTGATGTGGATCCTGGCTCCAGCTGAGGGTATGTGCCAGGAGACAGGCATCCACCGACTTACTGAGAAATGGCAACCGACCCAATTCCCCTGCCACGCCGCCGACTGCGCTCGACGGGCTGACATCGACCTGATGGCTGATGGCACAACTGCGGGTGTCAATAGTGCTGCTCAACTGACCAATTTTAAGCAGATGTGTGCCATACAGTTTATTCAGGTAAGGTTGCAGGTGATAATTTAACGCGTCATGAAAGTAGTTGCCCCAGGGCATTTCATCCCATCGTTCAGGGGCGGTCAGAATTTGGCGTGTTTTCGCAGGCTTCATGTTTTACCATCATTAAAACATTCAGAATTATGAGAGGCGAGTATGAGTCTTCACCGTTTGAATCTTACCAGTATCCCCGCTCTTCGCGATAACTACATCTGGGTACTCAGCGATTCCCGGGGCCAGTGTATTATTGTTGACCCCGGAGAAGCTCAGCCAGTGAAAGACACTATAGCAGCAAATCAGTGGCAACCCGTCGCTATCTTGCTGACTCATCATCACAGCGATCACGTAGGGGGTGTCGCAGAGCTGGTCAGAAGGTGGCCAGAACTGGTGGTCTATGGGCCGCAGGAAACACAAGATAAAGGAGCCACACAACTGCTCCGGGATGGGAGTACCATCACAATTCTGGAACATGAGTTCAGTGTAATTGCCACCCCCGGCCATACCGCAGGACACATCTCTTACTACAGCGAACCTTATCTTTTTTGTGGCGACACAATGTTTTCCGGCGGTTGCGGCAGACTTTTTGAAGGTACACCTAAACAGATGTATGATTCTTTTCAGAAACTTAATCAGCTTCCCGCAGAAACTCTCATATGCTGTGCACATGAATATACCTTATCAAATATGGCCTTTGCAGCCTCCGTATGGCCGGATAATCAGAAAATTCTCGCCTATTACCATAAAATTAAACAGTTACGCGATAATAGTCGCATTACTCTGCCTTCAACCCTGGCGACTGAACGGGAAATTAACGTTTTCCTTAACACTCATGACACTGATTTACAAAGAAATATACTGCCTGAAGTAAATTTACCACCAGCATCACAAGTTTTTGCTGCTCTGCGCCATAAGAAAGACAACTATTAATTTTTTTCATTGTGTTGTGCCGCTGTGTCACGTATGATTGCTCGTCTTTTAATCTACTATCAACGATGACACATACATGAAGGCTAAAGCGATTTTATTCGCCTCGGTCTTGCTGGTGGCATGTCAGGCGTCAGGGAAAGACGCTGATGTACCGGTCCAGCATGCACAGAGTCTGTCTTCGGCTGGTCAGGGAGAAAATGGTAAGTACGGTGAGCGAATGTTGTCACCGCGATGGCAGGATGATGGAACTGATATCGCACAAGACAACAATCTCTGGGCTACCATTAGTGACGAGTTGAAGATGGGGATTCCGGATAATAGCCGGATCCGTGAACAAAAAAATAAGTATCTGAGAAATAAGAGCTATCTCCACGATGTAACATTACGGGCAGAACCGTACATGTACTGGATAGTCGGGCAAATACAGCAACGTAAAATGCCGATGGAACTGGTACTGCTACCCATAGTGGAGAGCGCTTTTGACCCGCATGCAACCTCAGCCGCCAATGCCGCAGGCATCTGGCAGATTGTGGCCAGCACGGGTCGGAATTATGGATTGAAACAAAACCAGTGGTATGACGGCCGCAGAGATGTGGTTGCATCAACGCGGGTTGCTTTGAATATGCTGCAACGCCTAAATAAGATGTTTGACGGTGACTGGCTGCTGACCATTGCTGCTTATAACAGCGGTGAAGGTACAGTATTAAAAGCTATCAAACAAAATAAGGCACGGGGAAAACCCACTGATTTCTGGCACTTATCACTGCCAAAAGAGACCACGGTTTATATCCCGAAAATGCTGGCATTAAGCGAGATACTGAAGAACAACAAACGTTATGGTGTGCGCTTGCCGGCAGCGAACGAAAGCCGGGCCTTGGCGCGTGTCGAAGTTGGTCAGCAAATTAAGCTGACTCAGGCGGCTGAAATGGCAGGCATCCCGGTATCACGACTGAAGAGTTTTAATGCCGGGTATAAAAAAGGGACCACAGCTCCTCAGGGACCACAGTACATTATGGTACCAAAATCCCATGTAGAGCAGTTGAAGATGTCTCTGGCTTCAACGGATATTAAGGCTATTCAGCCTGAGTTGATGGCTAATAATGACAGCATATCGCAACCGCGTAGTTACAGAGTTCGTCGCGGTGATACGCTTTCTGCGGTAGCCGCCAAAACAGGTATCAGTGTTCGTTCTCTGAAATCACTGAATAATCTGAGAACGGCAGCGTTAAGACCGGGACAGACGCTGAAACTCGGTTCTGGTAGTTCCAGAGCGAGCCAGCTGGCAGATAATGGAAACAGTATCACCTATAACGTTCGCAAGGGTGATTCTCTTTCCAGCATCGCGTCCAGGCATGGCGTAAACATCAAAGATGTATTACGTTGGAATGCGCTGCTGTCGGATGAAGGTTCATTACGACCCGGTGATAAACTGACTTTGTTTGTGAATAACAGTTAGTTTTTCTGCAAAAAAAGGGCTGACAACTGTCAGCCCTTTTTTTATTCCCGCAGCAACCCTCTGACTCAGGTCAGAACGAAAATTCGGCCTGTAATGGATTATGGTCAGAGGCTGAAGTTTCCAGCACAGCGGCCTGTTTAACTTCCATATTTCGGTAGAAGATATAATCCAGTGGCCGTCCAAAAGCCGTACGGCGTAAGTCATGGGCAAAGATCACTTCACGTAGCCCCAGCTGGCGCATGAACTTATAAAGCACGTGAATACGTTGCCGGCTCCAGGCATTAAAATCCCCTGCCATCAGGACCGGGCCATTATGATGTTTAATCTGTTCACCAATCACTGCCAGCTGTTTACGATAAATATCAATCCCCAGACTAAAGTTGACCGCATGAATATTTACCACCATCAACATCTTTCCGCCAGCCAGCGGATAGGCAGTAACCAATGCTGATTTCGCCAGACGCAGCAGAGGTTCACGTTCACGCAACGGGCAGCAATACACAGCATGAGCAGACGCCAGTGTCATGACTCCGGAAGGATGCTGAGGCAGTACCAGAGCCGGAACCTGATCGGCGGCAAGGTAGTGAGTGGTAGCAAACTGAATTAACTCCGGAGTGGTTTGTGCTTCCTGCAGTAACACCAGATGAGAGTCTTTACCAAAATCTCTCAGTACCGATTGCCACTCTGCACGTTGTTGTTTAAAAATATTCCATACCAGCACCTTCAACCGTGCTTCCGCTGTCAATGGTGTACCCGCAGGCAGTGCCTTCCCGACATGTAACAGGGCTGCTGGCGGAAAAGTTCGCTCCACTGGCTGTCCGGCGACATATCTCATGGCATAAGTCTTTTTCTGCACGTTAGCGTTTGCTCTTGTCAAAAACCGGGTTCATTTCCATTACTCTGTTATAGGGATTTTATGCCCGGGTTTCAATCAGCAACCGTCAACTCCTTTATGTCGCCACACTTTAAATCCATAAAGGCCGGTCATCACCGGCCTTTTTCTCTCCCCTAAGTTCTGACCGTGACCCGGTGCCGTTGGTCCAGCCGTCCCCCGACAATAACCATCACCAGAGCCACCAGTACAATGATTGCACCAACCCACGGAGTTTCGGACACCCCGTAATGAGTGACAATCTGGCCACCAACCAGTGATCCCAGCGCAATTCCGATATTAAAAGCGGCAATATTCAGCCCTGAAGCCACATCCACAGCCCCCGGGGTAATTTCTTCTGCTTTTTGTACCACATAGACCTGCAGCCCGGGTACGTTAGCAAAAGCGAAAATACCCATCAGTAATACTGTGATCAGAGCCGGATACTGAAGTGATGCTGTCATCTGAAATACCAGCAATAATACCACCAGGCCAGTAAAGATAATGGTTAACGCCGGAACAGGGCCCCTTTTATCAGCCAGTCGCCCTCCCCACAGATTGCCAATCGCCACTGAAATCCCATAGCCCAATAGAATCAGACTGACCGCAGAGGGCGAGAAGCCTGCCAGTTCCTGCATCATTGGGGCAAGGAAAGTAAAGGCAGTAAACACTCCGCCATATCCCAGCGCGGTAATGGCATAAATCAGTAACAAACGAGGATGCGTCAGTACACTGAGTTGTTGTTTTACACTCACTGCGGCACGCTGAGGAATGTCAGAGGGTACCAGCAGCAGACTAGCGACTAAAGCAATCAGTCCGATAAAGGAAACCGCCAGGAAAGTTTCGCGCCAGCCAAAATGCTGGCCAATAAAGGTTCCGAGCGGTACGCCGGTCACCAGAGCGACCGTCAGTCCCCCAAACATCATAGCTATCGCTGAAGCAGCTTTCTCTTTCGGGACCAGGCTGGTTGCAATGGTGCTGCCTACTGAAAAAAACACTCCGTGTGCCAGCCCCGTCAACAAACGGGCAATCACCAGAGTTTCGTAATCCGGGGCCAGCCAGGCCACCAGATTCCCCACAGTAAACAATCCCATCAGGCCGACAAGCAGTAATTTGCGTGGCATTTTTCCTGTCAGAGCCGTCAACAAAGGAGCTCCGACGGCAACCCCGACGGCATAGATAGACACCAGTAATCCTGCAAGTGGTATTCCAATCGATAGTTGATCAGCAATAGCGGGAATCAGACCGACTATCACGAATTCGGTTGTCCCTATGGCAAATGCACTGATAGTCAGTGCGAGTAGTGCTAAAGGCATTTTTATCTCCGGAACTTCAGTTATTAAGATGACGCGAAGTATCCCGCTATGTTTAAATGACAAAAATACCCATAATCTCAATTGAATTTTGCTACCGGAGCAATAATGAAAGCCTCCTCTGAAGAAATGGCCATTTTTGTCGCGGTTGTCGAAAGCGGCAGCTTTAGCCGTGCAGCAGAACAGCTGGATATGGCCAATTCTGCTGTCAGTCGCTCGATTAAGAAGCTGGAAAATAAATTTAATATCAGTCTGCTGAACCGGACGACGCGCCAGTTAAGCCTGACCCGTGAAGGGGAACGCTACTTTCGTCGCGCCCAGACTATCCTGCAGGAAATGGCTTCTGCCGAAAGTGAATTGCTGGAAAGCCAGCAGGTCCCGGTTGGAAATTTAAGTATTGATGCCGCTACGCCGGTTCTGCTGTATCTGTTAAACCCGTATATTGCAAAATTTCGTCAGCGTTATCCGCAGATTAATCTGTCACTGATCTCTTCCGAGACGTTTATCAATCTGATTGAACGTAAGGTAGATATTGCTATCCGGGCGGGAACTCTGAGTGATTCGACGCTACGGGCAAGGCCTCTGCTGACCAGCTACCGTCGTATTGTTGCTACACCCGCTTATCTTGCTGAATGGGGCACACCGGAAACTCTGGCTGACTTAAGCCAGCATCGCTGTCTGGGGTTTACTGAACCCGCCTCTCTTAATTTGTGGCCTCTTCAGGTCGCTGACGGAGAGCTTTTACCGGTGACTGCAACGATGAGTTCAAACAGCGGTGAAGTCATTAAACAACTGTGCCTGCAGCACAATGGCATCGCCTGTCTGTCCGATTTTATGGTGGATGATGAGATTGCCCGTGGAGAACTGGTCGTTTTACTGGCTGACAGCACTCAGCCAGTAGGAATGCCGGTGAGTGCTGTATTTTATAGTGATAACGCGGTCAGTAGCCGGATCCGCGCTTTTATCGATTTCATTAGCAGTGAACTGGCTGCACGTCAGACTTAGTCCCAGTCTGGTGCCAGGCCTTCAGGGCTGACCAAACGGTTACCGGACTCCAGTGCAGCAATTGCAGCATAGTCGTCAGCATCCAGTTTAAGTGAGACAGCCTGCAGATTGCTCTTCAGGTTTTCTGCTTTTGTCGAAGAGGGAATGACTGAGTATCCCAGTCCCATCGCCCAGGCAAGGATAATCTGAGCCGGAGTCGCATTGTGTTTTTCTGCAATCTGGCCAATCACCTCTGATTTCAGCGCTTCGCCATAAGCCAGAGTCATGTAAGAGGTGATGTGGATTCCCAATTTTTTCGCATAATCAACTACTTTCTGGTTTTGCAGGAAAGGCGATAACTCTATCTGGTTAGTGGCAATATTCTCAGCACCAATCGCGTCCACTGCCTGCTGCATCAGATCAATGGTAAAGTTAGAAATACCAATTTCCCGGGCCAGACCTTGTGCTTTTGCCTCTGCCAGAGCCTGCATCGTTTCTGCGACAGAAACCGCCTGACCAGGTGATGGCCAGTGGACCAGTACCAGATCAGCATAACTGGTCTGTAATTTTTCCAGGCTGAGCTTCAGGCTGTCGATCAGCTTGTCAGCGCCCAGGTTCTCAACCCATATTTTAGTGGTCAGGTAAATATCCTGGCGAGGCACACCACTATCGCGAATGGCTTCACCCACCGCAGCCTCATTATCATATATTTGCGCCGTATCAACCGCCCGGTATCCCAGAGCCAGCGCCTGAGTGACAGATGCTTTGACCACTTCATCTTTCAGACGGAAAGTACCTAAACCAAACATTGGAACAGACATTGTATTTTCTCCTGTAGAAATTATGGGATAAGTATTGCAAGCCTTGCCCTGCGAAAAAAATGACATAATTGTCATAATATTTTTGCGAAATCAGCAACAATAAATCCATCCTGCCCGCCGGTAATCTCAAAACATCGCAAAAAAAAGATCTTAGAAATTAAAAAACATCTTAAAAATAAGTCACCTGAACACTTATTCAATAAACACATAAGCTTTTGATAAATTAATAGAAAGTGGTTATATCAATAATCACTAACATCTTCTGTTTTGTTATTTCTCCGTGTGTTTTTTCCGATTTAGCATCAAATCTTTCAAGGGGAGAACACCATGCAAAAAACCGGAAAGATTGTCCTGGCACTCAGTGCCTTAGCTTTATCCTTATCTGCGCAAGCCGAAAATATTGTGGTGGGTTATCAGACAGGGGTTGACCCTTCAAAAGTTCCGCAGGCAGCTGGCACCTATGATAAAGAAATCGGCCAGAAGCTGGACTGGCGCCGTTTTGACAGTGGTCCGGGAGTGGTATCAGCACTGGTTTCCGGTGCCATTCAGATTGGTGATTTAGGCTCCAGTCCTTTTGCGGCAGCTGTGTCGCGTAAAGTTCCGATTGTTGCCTTTCTGGTCGTGGATCAAATCCAGTCTTCAGAGGCCCTGGTGGTACGCAACGGCAGCGGAATCACCAGCCCTGCGGATCTGAAAGGGAAAACCATTGCCACCCCTTTTGTGTCGACCTCACACTTTAGCCTGCTGGGCGCACTTAAACACTGGGGCATTTCAGATAAGCAAGTAAAAATCGTCAATCTGCAACCCTTAGAAATTGCAGCCGCCTGGAAACGAGGTGACATTGATGGTGCCTTTGTCTGGGCTCCGGCACTCAGTGAAATTGAAAAGTCCGGGACAGTCCTGACCGACGCTGCACAGGTTGGGAAGTGGGGAGAACCAACATTTGAAGTCTGGGTAGCGCGTAAAGATTTCGCCGAAAAGCATCCTGAGATACTGAAGAAATTTGCTGCCGTCACTCTCGACAGTATCAGCGATTATCGTCAGCATCCGGAAAAATGGAGTGCGACCTCCGCAAACGCTGCGGCAACAGCCCGTCTGGTCGGTGTTAATCCGGCCGATGTTCCTGCGCTAATCGCTGGTAATAAATACCCTGATGCCAGTGAACAAGCGGGTCCGGAGTATCTCGGCGGAGGAATAGCAAAAGCCACCAAAGCCACCGCAGAATTCCTGTTCCAGCAAAAACGAATTCCCGGGGTACTCCCTGACTACAGCCCGTATGTCAGTAGCCAGTACATTCCCGCACCACATTAACAGGGGAAAGCTATGAGCCGGTTAACCGCTAATAATATCAGCCTGTCCTATACCAAAGGCCGCTCAGTCCGCCCGATTATTCAGGATTTTTCTCTGAGCCTGGAACAGGGAGAAATCAATGTATTACTGGGGTCTTCCGGTTGCGGTAAATCGACAATACTGAATATTCTCGCCGGCTTCAAAGCCCCGGACGCAGGAATTGTCAGTCTTGATCATCAACAGCTGACCTCACCCTCTGCAGAGCGTGCCGTGGTATTTCAGGATCACGCGCTGATGCCCTGGCTGAATGCTATCGATAATGTCGCTATCGGGTTGCGGATTAATGGCGTAAACAAGCAGGAAAGACGTCAGCAAGCTCTGCACTATCTTCAACTGGTTGGACTCGCGGATTACGCCAGTCATACAGTACGGGAATTATCCGGAGGTCAACGCCAGCGACTCGGTCTCGCCCGGGTGCTGGCCATCAAACCACGTTTTATTTTACTCGATGAACCTTTCGGTGCACTGGATGCACTAACCCGTGAGAAGATGCAGCAGTTACTTCTGCGTATCTGGAAAGAAACCGGTGTCGGCATTTTATTAATTACCCATAGTGTCGATGAAGGTCTGTTACTCGCCAGCAATCTGCTGGTACTCAAAGGGCCGCCACTCGGCGTGATTGCCCGGTTTAACCCCGAATTTTCCCGCAGATTCCATAACGGAGAAAGTGTCAGAACCCTAAAGGCTGAACATTCATTCTCTCAACAACGTCAGCAGATTTTAGATCTGTTACTGGAGGAGAGTGATGACTAATAAAGCCATCGACCAGCTAGCCCGGCAAACGGTCAGCAGTAATCCAAAGGCAAAATTCCGGTTGAGTGACCATCCGACATTAATTTCTTTGTTCAGTATTGCGGTCGTGATCCTGTTTTGGGCCATCGCGCCTTATGCCGGATGGCTTAATCCGTTATTTTTCCCGACCATTCCGGAACTGCTGAAAGCGTTTAGCACCCTCTGGCAGCAGGGATACCTGGATGTGACATTGGGACAGCATATTGAAGCCAGTCTGTACCGGGTGTTGGTTGCACTGTTTTTCGCCCTGGTTACGGCACTGCCATTGGGGATCCTGATGGGGCTGAATAAAATCGCCAAGGCGGTCGTTGACCCGTTTATTGATTTTTACCGCCCTATCCCGCCACTGGCCTATTTACCGCTAATTGTTATCTGGTTCGGTATTGGTGAAGTATCGAAAGTTCTGCTGATTTACCTGGCGATCTTTGCTCCACTGGTAATAGCGACATCAGAGGCGGTGCGTCGTGTTGACAGAAACCGGATTCAGGTCGTCAGGTGCCTGGGAGCAGGCTACGGTCAGGTGGTTCGGCTGGTTATTCTGCCCGCTATTTTACCGGACATTATTACCGGCCTTAGGATTGCTCTGGGAGTTGGCTGGTCTACGCTGGTTGCCGCAGAACTTATTGCGGCGAACCAGGGACTTGGGTTTATGGTGGAATCAGCAGCCCAGTTTCTCTCCACAGAGGTGGTCGTAGCAGGGATCATTATCATCGCGTTTATTGCATTAATCATCGAATTTGGCTTACGTCAGGTTCAAAAATATTTCGTCAGTTGGAGTTTGCATGATGCCCAAAGTTAAAAGGATTGCCAGTGCGCTGGGCGCAGAGATCAGCGGTATTGATTTGTGCCAGGATCTTCAGGCCGAAGAGATAGAACTGATCAGACAATGGCTGCGGGAACATCAGGTCATCTTCTTCCGCAATCAGCCAATAACCCCGGCACAGCAGGCACGTCTGGCCAACCATTTTGGTGACCTCCATATTCACCCGATCTACCCGTCTTCTCCGGAGAATCCGGAAGTCATGGTTCTGGACACTGAACTCAACGACTTACGTGATAATGCCCTCTGGCATACGGATGTGACTTTTATTCAGACACCACCAATGGCTTCACTATTAAGTGCCCGCCAGGTGCCAGAGTTTGGAGGGGATACATTATGGGCAAGTTGCAGCGCCGCCTGGAACGCTCTTTCAGCGCCACTACAGGCACTGCTTGAACCATTACATGCTGAACATGATATTACTTTATCATTCCCGGTCAGTCGTTTTGCCAGCACCCCGGAAGCTTCAGCACGGTTTGATAAAGCCAGGCAGAACAATCCGCCCGTGATCCACCCGGTAGTCAGAGTGCATCCGGAGACTGGTGAAAAAGGGTTATTTGTCTCTGCAGGTTTCACCCGTAAAATTGTTGAACTGAATGATAATGAGAGCCGGGCCGTGCTTGATTTACTGTTTGCTCAGAGTACTCAGCCAGAATTTTGTGTGCGATGGCACTGGCAGCAATATGATCTGGTCATGTGGGATAACCGAATCACTCAGCACTATGCCTGCGATGATTACCGTCCACAGCGCCGGGTGATGCACAGAGCCACTATCCTGGGAGACCAGCCAAAAGGTATCCACGGATAATGGCTTACGCCATATACTGCCGGTAGGCTGAGTGCTAAATCCTACAGCTACCGGCAAGGTCTGCTTGTCTTATCAGATAACGTTTATTTTTTTCCGGATAATACCTCAGCCATAGTGCTGGTTATGATTCCAATCCCTCCACTTCTCCCTCAACAATCTGACATAACTTGCCCAACCATCACCACAGAAAATAGATATCGTCAGGCTCATCAATATTCAGGGAATTACACTCTCAGGAAGTCGGTGATATATGAAAAATATTTCAGAGAGATATGTTATTACTTCAACCATTCACAGATGTTTCGTCTGAATATAGCCAAATTTTGTGATACAGGTCATAAAAAAATGACATCACGGGCCGCAACTGTTATAGCTTGTAATGTGGTTTTTTAATTTACTTATATCTTTTAAGAATGAGGAGATGTGTAAACTTCGTACTAACGCCGTATTCAGAGACCATATTACCGGACAGATCACCGGTGATTCCCATATTACTCATCGCAAGGAAAATTCACCCAGTACACTTTAACTATAAAAGGTAATTATGACTGATCCACAGCTCAAACATTCCTCACCTGATACACCACCGGCGGCCTCAGATTCTGCCGGAACCGAAGAAAACAGTACCACTTATTTTCTCAGCGCAGATGCCTTTCTGTTAACTGCAACCGGTATTGCTGCTATTGCAGGTTTTCTCTACGGGTATGATACCGGGATTATTTCCGGTGCCTTGTTACAAATCAGCCACGATTTTTCATTATCCGGCCAGGCTCAGGAACTGGTGACCAGCGCCATTCTGGTCGGTGCAGTCATCGGTGCTCTGGTTTGTGGCAAACTTTCAGCAACTATCGGTCGTCGCTATACCGTCATGACTGTCGCGGCAATCTTTGCCATTGGTGTGCTGGCCTCAGGCTGGTCAGACTCAGCCACTGCACTGGCCCTGGCAAGAATTGTGCTCGGATTTGCCGTGGGTGGCGCCTCTCAGATAGTCCCTGTCTATATCGCAGAGTTGGCTCCATCACATAAACGTGGCCGGCTGGTGACCTTTTTTAATATTTCCATTGGTGTCGGGATTCTGACCGCAGGTCTGGTCGGTGCATTCCTGCAGGACATCTGGAGTTGGCGGGTGATGTTTTCCGTTGCAGCTATCCCCGCACTTATCCTGATGTTTGGTATGTTGCCACTCCCTGAAAGCCCGCGCTGGCTGGTTGGGCAGAAACGAACCCGTGAAGCACGTATCGCCTTAAACATGGTACGGGAGACTGATCGTGAAGTCCGGCATGAACTAAGAAATATTCAAAAAGTGCACGACAAAACAGCACGGAAATCGACCCTGGGATGGAAAGACCTTAAACAACCCTGGCTGCGGCCGGCGTTGTTTGCAGGCTTAGGCGTTGCGGCCTTTACTCAGCTCTCAGGTATCGAAATGATGATCTACTATACTCCGACATTCCTGACGGATGCAGGATTCAGTCGTGCAGCTGCCCTGCATTCTGCCCTGGGAGTCGCGGCTATCTATCTGGTGTTGACGGTTATAGGTAAATTGCTGGTTGACCATCTCGGCCGCCGCACATTAACACTCTGGATGATGCCAGGCGCAATTATCAGCCTGTTACTATTAGGGATGGTATTTATTCTCGATAGTCACGGTGGAAACCACGGCTGGTTGGTGGTGAGTTGTCTGTTTGCTTTTATGGTGTTCAACTCTGGCGGTATTCAGGTGATCGGCTGGCTGATTGGGTCTGAGGTTTACCCTACCGGAATCAGAGAAAAAGCGACCAGCCTGCACGCCGCTATGTTATGGGGTTCAAATCTGTTGTTGACGGCTACTGCTTTATCACTGGTTAACCTGCTGGGGATTGGCGGGGCTATGTGGTTCTATGCATTACTGAATTTACTGGGTTTCCTGTTTATCTATTTTTTCGTACCGGAAACCAAAGGCCGTTCTCTGGAAGAGATAGAAATATCGTTGAAAGAGGGGCATTTTTATCCCCGAAAGCAGCAAAATAAAGCTCAGTCTCAGGTACAGTCAGAGTCCTGATTAATCAGGAGCTGCTGAGTCATGCAATTGGACCATTATCTGAAATCCCTCTGTTCTGCAGGGGGATTTTTTTACGTCTGGCCCGTACGATACCCAGCCCGTGTTTCTATGCCTCAGCTTTCGCTGCTCCGGGAAGCAATAACCTGACAAAGAAGACTCAATTGAGCGGTACCAATAATTCTTGCAGTAGGAAAGTAAAATATGAAGGAATAAAAAAACCGCACATCGAAATGTGCGGTCTTCTTATGGCATATCAGATGGATATGCACTGTATAAAGTGGCGGAACGGACGGGACTCGAACCCGCGACCCCCTGCGTGACAGGCAGGTATTCTAACCAACTGAACTACCGCTCCACCGATTCTGTACTGAGCTCAGAAACTGTCTGAACCCAGGTATTT
>Ga0157363_1001041_pt1 | contig 22488 bp, 8 predicted proteins | sample AttsexASBM1_FD_111477 | JGI IMG/M metagenome (GOLD analysis project Ga0157363, IMG submission 111477) | Fungus gardens microbial communities from leaf cutter ant in Ribeirão Preto, State of São Paulo, Brazil - Atta sexdens ASBM1 | ecosystem: Host-associated > Fungi > Mycelium > Unclassified ... | reverse complement strand
CACGAACGCTGCTTTCTGAATATGAATGCATTGACCTTTTTCACTATCGAGATCTCACACCTGAGACTTGAGGGGTACTCCAATTGATCATTGAAATCCGAGTTGTTTGTACTATATCACGTTGTATATCTTCACAATTCAACAGGACTCTCTTATACAATATAACCTTCAAAAAACTGTCCAAGAGTAAACAAGCTGATATCTCCAGGATTCCTCCATCTATTCCCCCTAGGCCTAGCAAGAGCATTTTAGCCAAATCCAAGTTTTTCAAGAAGAATCAAGTTTTGAACTCAACTCCTGAATTCAAGAACCAATCATATACTCAGGCTTCTAAGAGCAACATCAATGAAATCATCAAGATCAAAGATGCTTTTCCAAAGCTATCTCCCAATAGGATTTTGGAGATCCACAATGTCATGAATAGCCTCAATCAAAAAGAAAAGCCCAAGCTCAACATGACAACTAAAAGTCTATCAAAGAAGCAAATTATAATACCTATAAAAACAAACAATGTGGAAAGAGTTATGGCACAATCCAATATGCATATTGCAAATATCAACAGGTTACTAAAAGGTATAAAATCTAAAATCTCTGCTGATTACATTCGCTCTGATAACAAGAGAGTTGTTATCACTACTAACAAAGTAGCTGCTTCTTCTGATTTGAATGTTGTGGAGAAGTATATAAAAGAATTGAACAATGTCAACTCAAACAATGTCAATGAGCTCAAGGCTTCCACAATTAAAGTCATACCTCAAAATTTTAGGTATTTCTTACTTTATAGAAGATACTAATCTCTCTGTTACATCAGACATCATTGAAAGAGTGATAAAATCTACTCACATTTTTGATGATATGGTTTTAACTTCTTAATCTCATATTATCAAGACATCACCCAAATCTGACATGGCTATGGTATGGGTCAACATTTGGGATTCTCAAAATAGTATGAAAGCAAAATGCTTTATTAACAGATGCTTCAATATAGAATGCTATATTGCTACAATTAGAAGAACCAATATAAACCTTAGCATTCCTCAATACAAGAACTGCTGGAAGTGGGGTCACATTACATATGCATGTCACATGCATAGATCAAAATGTCAAAAATACAATGGTCCACACAAATTGGAATATCACAGAGAAATAGCATAGTATTGCAAAGCCAATTTCAAGATGAATCCTTTGAGGCTTGAAACAAAGAAAAGAGAACCATATACTCACTCTTTCAAATATATCAACTGCAAGGGTGATTACTAGGCAGATAGTAATAACTATTTGTTCTGAAAATACAGATTCAACTATAATTGGCATAACAAGAAGTCTCAAGAGCTCTGAGAAATTAGAGCCAACTTAATTTACTTATCTGTAAGTGGAGTAAAACAATGATTTAAAAATCTTTTCACAGAATGTTTTCAAGAACAGACTTCTTACTGGTACTATCTTAGAAAACAACAAAGACTTTGACATTCTTTTTATTCAAGAACCTTTCTGATCATTCATTTGCAGTATTCCAAGCTTTATATCTGAAAAAGGAGAAGATATTATAGAAGTTCCCAATTATCTATCATGGATTATGTTTACTAGGTTAAGAACAAACATCCAAGAGTTCTCATTTACATCGATATTAGGTTGATAAAGCTACATTTTTTGCTCAGGAAAGACATTTTAAATTATAAAGATATAAATCTCATTTATTTTTTCAACTGTAACATTATGTGTTCTATCATTAATGTTTATTCAGATAACCAACAATCTAACTTAAAGTATCTAAAGAATACTAAGGTAAATTTGAATTAATTATGATAGTGGATTTTAACATTAGAGATAACAATTGAAATCTATTGTATCCATATTATTTTATATATGCAGATACACTTAGTAAGATAGCTGACAGCCTCAATCTAGAAATATCATTGTCTGTTGATCAGATATCTACTAGATACATGGTATCACAAACTTCATTCAGCTTGTATCTCCACAACCAGTAGACCAATTTTCACAAACAAAGTTGTGCTAGGAAGCCCCAAATGAGGGCTATCTGCACATACATGGAAGGTATAAGAGTGACAACAAATGACTGAGATATCAGGCCATCAGTAGCTGTAAAAGCTTTGTTGGCTAATATCTTATGAATGGCTGAATGGATTCACATGATTGAAGTTGCTTTGGAAAGTGCTCATCAATCTATTTACAACGATATATGATGCATCTCAAAGCAATAAGTATTGGTAGAGATAAAAGCATATCAATGTAGTAACATAATTAGTTATCTTCTAAAATTAGCCTGACAGCTGCTATGACAGCTGACAGCTCCCATCAGGTATGAGTTTTGATCATGTGATGGAAACAGCTTGTGCATGGACCATCACTCTTTTGTATATATACCTCTGTGTCTGAGGACTAAATCTCAGACTTAACAATGTCAATTATCCTTGTTGATACTACTCATCATTATCTCCTTATACTAAATCTCTGAAACACCACTAAGTTCAAGTATCACAACCAGTGAGTGGCTTATTTGTGATACATGGATAGTCCTCAAGATTTAAATTCAGTATTAGATCTAATGTTTCTCTATACAAATATAGAGGAATTTAACAATTACACAATATCACCAGATTTTTGAGGTCTATCTAACCACACTTCTTTATCAGTCTATATCATCATCGAAGAAAAATTTATTCAAGATAGAAAACTAGCTATTGTTAAGAACAGTAAGAAAGAAAAAAAATTCATTAATAAATTGAGGAGTAGAGTAAGTTATATTGACACAACTAATATTCATAACTGTGAGATATTGGAAGAAGTAACTCAAGAGTTTGCTTCTATTGCAGAGGAGCTTTGGTATAAACATTCCAAATATGGTAATATTCTAAAGCATAGTGGAATGAGGAGTGCAATAGAAATTTAACCATATATCAAACATCCAGAAGTAGAACAGACCAGATTAGATATAGGAAAATAGCAAAAATAGCTAAGCAAATATTTTTTGACAACAAAATTCAAGAAGTCACATTAACCAACAAAATACCATAGGATTTGATGAATTAGGTCAAGAAATGCAAATTACAAGCTATGGAAGCTATTAAGTTCAACAAGTGTTCTTATAATAAATTGGATAATTTGTAGCAAGCTTTTCATCAATCTTATAATGTAGTTCAAGATAGACTGATTAATCTTTAACTTCTGAATAAAATTCTATCATATCAATATATAGAGTGGCCTTCTTTCTCTAAAGCCAAATTTATCAATACTATCAATAAATGTAATAGTTTGTCCAATCTGGGTCCCAACTATATTTTCTGAAGTCATCTCAAAATATTAGTAAGTGATGATAAATATGTCACTAATATTGTCAATATAGCAAATTTATATATTAATTTCAGTCATTGGCCTTCTCATTTCAAGAAGTTGATATCAATCATTATTCCAAAACCCAACAAGCTATTATAAGATATCTCTAAAACATTTTGACCTATTGTTCTCCTCAATATGATAGGAAAACTTATAGAGAAAGTTATAAGCAGTAAACTTCAAGCTTATTCTATTATCTCGAACTTCATTTATCTTAATTAAATAGAAGGTATTAAACAATAATCCACTATAGATGCTGGTATATTTCTAACTCATCTTATATGAGCAAGATAAATAAAGAGTCTTTATATGAGTACTCTTGCACTTGACATAGCATAATTCTTTCTATATTTAAATTATTAGCTTCTTTCAGAAATTCTGTGCAAAGTAAGTTTTGACTTTCAAATTTTAAATTTCTTCTCTGATTATTTAATTAACAAATTTGGAATCAGTTTATATCTCTATTCTTTAAAGCTAATATAGAACAGAAATCTACTCTTTTTCCTATTTTTTTTCCTTTTTATATTACTCCTATTTTTTGCATATTCAAAAAAATATCTAAATTTCCTATTCCATTTTTGATTCTTTTATTTGTAGATGATAAACTTTTTGTTTCTCAGGAGAAGAGTTATGAAAAATTAAATGTGAATCTCTTTTGTAGTTACAATATTATCTCATCTTTATATAACTAGCTTAGCCTGGTCATCAAACACAACAAATCAGAAGTCTTCTACTTCTCAAGATCAACAAAGAATATCTATTCTCCTTCTTTGGACCTTAGACCTCTAAGTAGCTTTTTACTCTATCTGAAAGATATACAGAGATATTTATATTTCTTTTTTGACAAGAAACTCTCTTTTTGACAATATATTCATTACTATGCCAACAAAGCCCTATTTATTATTAAAGACATAAAGATGTTGGGAAATTCAACTAAAGAACTATCTCTAATACACAAATGATTACTTTGCAGAATATGTGTTCTTCCTATTGCCCTATATGGATTTCAGCTTTAGTACTTCAAAGAAGCACCTCTTTTATCTATTTTTCTTGATTTAATATTTCTTTTCTTTTGATTTTTCTTTTCTTTTTCTCTTTATTTTATTTTGACAATGAAGAGGCATATGACTGTGGCCATATGAAATATCACATGATGTGAGGTTATAAGCCTAAACTCTGGGAGAAAGAACTAAAAGAATAATATCAGAGCACATATATATGGCATGGTATCCTTATGAAAGACATAAGGTTGATATATGGTGGAAGCATGGACTACACATGGATATTAGAGTAGGGCTATTTATTGTTAGCACATACCATAAGGACTTTGTGTAAATGGTATAGGAATACAATGGAAACTCCTTGTTGAGTTTTCTTATGATTCTCACTTGATATCCTACTGAGAGATTTACTTGTTGTGCTATTATTAGTCTTTGTGATTAGTAGTTGCCACAATATAGTATTATGGATTACAGAAGTGTTCTGCATCTTAATAACTTGGAGAGTTGAGGTTATAGCTAGTCTCATTCCTATTTATTTTTATCTTAACAAAATTATAGGTTGATATTATTTGCATATAGCATCTATTAGATAAACATCATTCTAAAAAAGCTAAGCCTCATTATATAACTACAGCTTATCTCACATCTAAACAAAGTTTGAAAATCAAGAGTTCTATAATAGACATTAATAACATTAATAATCATCTAAACAAAGTTTTTCCTTTCTTTGACAGTTTAAATAAAAAACTTTCTCTAGGTTTTCATTTGGTAAACACTTTCACTGATTGTTTTTATTTTCATTTAGTTAACCAAAAATGTACTAACATAATAATCACTTATTAAAACAAACTCAATAGCATTTACAAAAATTTACTCATTAATCAAAACACTGTACTTATTATTTCTGATACTAGTATCAAAAATAATATAGCTATCTCAATCCCACATATTTGCAGAGACCAAGAAATAATTGCCAAATCTGCTTATTATACAATGAACATAACTTCTACTAAAGCCAAAATTTTTGTCATTAGATATAGCATAAATTGTCAAACTTAATTGTAAGATGTCTCTTACATCATCATCATCACAGATGCTATTCTAGCTGTTAAAAGAATTTTTTACATGTCTACCCATCCGTATCAGCTCTACTCTATCGCTATATCAAATGACCTTAAAGCCATTTTCAAAGAACTTCAACAACTTGATTTCATTCTGGGATTATCTTAGTAGTATTAAGTAGTTTCTTTACCTATTGGTTAATAAAGAGTTAAAACATCTTAAGATCAATCCCATATTTCTGTGCAAATCTTTATGTCAGAATAGTAAACAATAGACTTGGTTTCATTTTCTTTCTTTTACTTTTATTTTATTTTTCTTTATTTTATTTTTTGTTTTCATTTTACTTTTTGTTATTTTAAACTTAGATAAAGGTGTGGTGTGACATCACATGTAACTATCACAGGGTTGTCACAGTCACACAATCATGTAACACAGAGAAGGATATAGAAGATTCTGGAATAAATAACTGTCAGAAGTACAGTATAAAGTACATATATAGTACTAGCCAAATATTAAAGCTAAGCTTAATATTATGTACTTTTAGTATAACTAGTTCAGTGGCTGGTCTGTTTCTAACAATAATATTATATAGTATAGCAACAATATGTTGGCCTTATGAAAAATATATACTTTAAGATAGGTTAGTAGTAGTATGTGTACAGACTAAGGACTGTCATATATAAGATAAACTATTTTGTACTTGGAACTCTATTGAATTCTTTTGTGTTATTTATCTCAAAGACTTAAGTTATAACACTTCATGGGAGTTTAGTAGAAAGGAAGAATGCAATGCTATTGTTTATAAATAGCAGATGTATTTCCAAGCTTTGAAATATAAGGGGCGAAATTTTCTCAACTTAAATAATGATGATAATCAATCTATTCATCCAGTATATTTTAAAAGTAGTACTTAGCTGAGGTATTTTGTTTTCAGGAAAGTATCACTTAGGTTAGTTAGTGTAGTTTATGTTGTCTACTTTTCTTTCTTTCTTTCTCTATCTTTGTTTAAGTAATTATATTGTGTAGTTACCACAGTCTACTACTGTGTCTCATGTAATAAATTATTAATTTAAAATAAATAAAAAAACAGTCAAACAGAAGAATCTTTTTGGCTGTGAGAAATAATAAGTATACATTCTTGCACTCTTCATCTAGTCTATTATCTATGCATCTACAGTATTATCTGCTATCATATTATATCCCATTCCAGCTATTTATTCTCAAACTACAGATAACATCTCTTATCCTATCTGTACTTCCTAACCTCTTTTACTATAGATTACATATCTCTATTCTACCTCAGATATCCTTGCTAGATCCCTGCTAACTCCATAGACCTCCATTCTTTAACATTTGAGGATTACTAAGTAAATCAAGATAACTCACTTAGTAATTCTATTCCAGATAACTGCTTTAAGTAGTATATCTAGTATATAAACTGGTAGTTGACACTGTAATAGCTTTATCCTGAAAATTAACCAACACTAACACACTCTTTCAGTGTTAGCAGTAGCATATCTTGTTATCTTCCAATGCTTCAACCCTCTAAGTTCTTCCAAGTCCTCTTCTAAAATATGCAACCAGTATAACTTGTAGTAATGTAGCATATAAGCTGAAGCTGAAGGTTGTTCCAACACTGTCTTTCATATTCTCAGATAATACATAACTAGCTTGTTTTAAACTTTCAAGATATCTCATTGGATTTCAGATAATGAGGTGTGAACTGTGTCTAACATATCATCTATATTACTATCTGAGTCTTATCTTGTTTTTTTTCTACTATTAGGGCAACTGAGTGAAGTCTATGGGATTATGCAGAGTATATGATCTCTAGAAAATCCTGAGTTGTATTATTCACAGTTACTAGATATATAACTCACCTCTAGAGAATTCTAAGAGAGCAAAATGAAGTTTTTCAGAGGGAATAGCTACTCCAAATATTCAGAAGTCCATTCTAATCAGATGGAACATTTACTAACCTAACTATAAAATAATAGAGCTAGATAGTCAAGAACACTGATAAAAAGACCTCAAACATTGCAGGATAGTAGGAGTTCATTGGGCAATAGTAGGAGAAAGTAGGTCATTATGATCATAAAGATGTGAATAAAGGTCCATTAGAGTTTGTAACAGGGTTAAGACTCAAGACTTAAGAAAAGAGAGATTTGTAGAGTTAATAACAGACATTGGTGATATTTGTGATTCAATTTCTAATAAAGTAGCAGGTTTCTTTATACCTACTCACTCTTTTAATACTATTTATCTACTTAAGATAAGCTATAATATGGTTAGGTCAGTAGTATTCTATTTGATTGAAATTATTCTACAGAATATTATAGTTATGTCCAATATAACTTAAGTTCTTTCTAGAGTTTTGAAGTATTTTCTATGCTTTTACTCAGTTATTTCAACAGGTTTCAATTTGGTACATGTAAAGAGATCCAACTTTCCAGACTTTTCATTCTATTTATTCAAGCAGAGACCTTTAACACCAAACTCTGCAGACTTTACTACAAATCTTCTTGTCTTACAATATTACTTGTTGTAGCAACCACTAGTCATAACGACTCTGTAGTTTGCTTACTTTAGCAAAGCTCTTAAATGGCTATCTAGTAGTGGGAATTACAAGAGAACTCGACAAGGAGCCCTCGCTGTATTACTACTCTATTTATATAAATTACATATGGTCCATGCTACAACAATGTTCTGCTTCTATTCCTGCCCTAAAGGCCTCATATCTATTTCATGTCTACTCCACAGTGACTGTGCAAGACTGTGCATTCTGCCCTAATGTCCATGTGTACTACATGTAGTAGCAATGTGGTAAACATACTCCCTGACATCATTGTCTAGGCTCTTCTAGCCTTGTAGACCCTTGTAGACCGCTCTAGGCCTATGACATCATCTCACATGACTTCCATGTCACGTGCCCTTTCTCCATTGTAGACTAATAATAATACTACTGTTTTTATCTGTCCTAACCCTAACCCTAGCCAAAGTCTGTTCATATACTTGTCTTATAACATTACTAAACCTTGCCATAGGACCTATGAATTTCCTTGCCATAAACCCTGAATCCTATTCTTGTACACTGTTTTTCTAGAAGACCCATTAAATCATTGCTGATTATTCTCCCATCACTATCAAATGTATCTTGCCTTTCTGAGTAGTATTCTAAATACTTCTATTCAGATTTCTAACTATCTACATACTAGAATTATGATAATTAGCTCAGCATTGTTCTACTAAATTATATATGCTAGACTTAGTGGTCTGTGCAATACTATATCTAACCTACTCTAAAGGCCATATATTATCCATAAGATCAACATATGTGAAATATACTATATGATATTATTGTTTCAGAATCTTTGAAATTCTTTTATGTGATATATGATCATATGACTGTGACTGGTGTGTGACAGCTGTAACATTATACTTCAAATCCTAACCCTAAGTCCAAATGAGAAAATAAATGGAAATAAAAAGAAAATGAGAAAGAATTGAAAAAAAAAGAAAAAAGAAAAAAAAAGTCTACTATCTTTAACTCTGGTAATATAATGGTAGAAAAGACTTCAAAAGCTCAATTCTAAGAGGGGAATACTGTCATATACAAAGTTTAATCTCATAAATAACCTATATTCTATAATAGTGTTATCTATTTACAAAACTCTACACATAATCTGTTTTTCATGACAGTGTTATTTTCTTACAATATGGTAAAGTTACTTCTTTCTAATCCAAATCTCTATTAGCATCTCACTACTAAAACCTCTACTTATTTCTACTTAGTATAGCTGCTGATATCACTCAGAGCTGTACTATGAAGTAATAATACTATCTGATTACTCCTTTATTATTTTTTAGTATTTAAGAACTGGTATGTTACAATTAATATCTCATGTCTTATAAGTGGTTGTTTCATTTTTGTCTCATTTATCTGCCACATCTTGTTGCATTCTCATGTATGATCAGTCGGCACCTCATGTAATAGTAGAAGCTTTCTCATATTTTCCTCATTTCTTTCTCAAGGACATCTTATGTATAACTCATAATCATTAGGTATATATAGCTATAGATACTATCTTGTATTTTTATACCATAACATAGTAAATATACTGTAATCTTCAGTCTAATAATTAAATATTAATACTTAACTCCAGTGTTTATAGCAACATACTTCTCTTGTCAGAACTCACTTTCTTGAACTTTTTTTCACCTCTCTGAAGCTATAACCCTGTGGCAAGCAAACAGTATAGTATATAAGTTAAAGCTAAGGTTGTTTGTAAAGCCAGCCAGATGGAGAATTGGGCCAGAAGAGGGTAAAAAGAAAAAAAAGTAAAGAAGAAGTGTGAACATCTTTTATCTACAGCATAACTCTTTGCTTTTTGTACATGTTTCCATACTTAGCACAAATTCTATATAACCCCACAGACTTTCACTTCCAAGTGTAAACTATATCTGATATTTATATTCTACAGCCTATTATATAAGATAAATACTTTGTACTTGAAACTTTATTGAGTTTTCTTATGTTAACTTAATATAAGATTCTTTTGTTAACTCTTAGTCTTCAATTATAACATATGTTTGATTATAACTCTTTCATTATGTTCTCAACTCCTTTGTATTCAGAGATCAAGATCCTAAAGCAACAGGAATAAGACATGCAACATCAATTTGCTAAGGAGAAAGAGCTCATAGTCTACTTTAAAAAGATAGTCAAAATACAATGTACAGAAAAAGCTACTGAGAAGGCTTGCCTAGCAGTAGAGGTCAAAGCAAAGAAGAAGGCTAAAAAATAACATAAGAAAAATATGAGAAAGAGGAGAGACAATAATCTTAAAAAGAAATAAACAGATAGTAGAAGAAGAAGTTGGAAAGATTTTGAAAGAAAGTTTTGATGAAGTGATCTTACATCATGAAAAGTCTCAAGATTCCACCTATTGTAGGGAAGAAACAAGAAAAGAAGTGTTGAAGATTTCCTCAGAAAATAAGGCTAGGACATAGCCTTCAAAGAAAGCAAAAGAAAAGCAGACAAAGAAAGACCATAAGAAAAATGTAGTGGAGATAGAAATAAAAACTCCTACAAGAGATATATATTGTATTGGACATGAGTGTCTAGTATATAACAGTAGGTAAGTAATAAATTCATTATTTTTTTATCTTTTACTGTATTTTTTCTTCTCCATAGTAAATCTCTGGCCTGTATAAGATATATTGCTATCAAGCAGTAGTGTATGCTGGCTCTTAAAGGATGAATCCTACTTACAGTAGAGTTTTAAGCACTATTGAAAAAGTACTCAAGAAGTTGGTTAAAGAATACTATGGTATCAGTAATTTTCTTCAGAATTTAGTAAAGAATCAGAATTGCTTTATAGAGAAGTTGAGAAGTTTTTAGCAGTATTTTGAGTCAAGATAGAAGCCAGAGAAATGAGAAGAATAATGATGAAGTGGCAGATAAAAGCCACTGAGAAGAGTTTGTAGAGGTACAAGCTAAATAAATCTTGTTTTGTTTGTCTAATTTAAAAAATGAATAGTAAGGGAAAAACTAATTAAGATTGAGGCAAATAAGAAAACAGGAATAGAAAGACAAGAGAAAACCTTGTTAAAAGTATATGGAAGCTGGAGTTAAACTTTGTAGTAGTGTAATCAAGACAGAGAAAGAGAACTAGGCTTAGTAGGGTAAGTACTGTGAAAATTAGTGACCAAGTCTGTAGTGTAAGTGAGTTCAATAATAGAGAGCCACTTATACTTGTTCTTAGTGTCTTTATACTCTAGTTATATGATCTTGTAGAAAAAATCACAAGTCTATCTTCACTTAATTTTAGAGTCTACAATCTAGGAGATTTCATACTTATGTTCTCTGCTAATGATGTCTGGTATTAGAGTAGATTGTGTTCTCTTGAAAAAAATATTGAAGTGACTGGTTTGAGTATAGAAACATAGAAGACTGGATATATGAAATGTATAGACTTTAGGAGGTAAAGAGTGAATGACAAAGTACTAGGCTGGGAAATAATAAGAATCTTATTACTTATCTTGAAATCAGATGCAAGAGGCCACTGCATATCAGCAGATTTTCAGTACTACTGTTGGGCTATGGAGATTTCAAATTTAAGAGTACTTTGCAATTTATCAAGATCAATAGCAAAGTTGCAGGCTTGAAAGGAAGTAATATTTCATTCAGAGTATACAAAAATGTTAGAATAATAACCCTTATTAGCAAAGAACAGAAAGACACTAATAGTAGCACTAGAAGAATTATTGTAGGAAAACTCTATAAAAAGCAGGAGTTCAGACCAAGAGTTCAGACCAGTTATCTTGCTGATAATTACAATATATAGAGGTATTACTTTAGAGTTTGGTTTGTATGTTTAGTTTGTCCATCACCTTCAGAATGGTAATTTGAAGTGAAATAAAGATATATGTTTAGAGCTGTGCTTAGAGGACAGAAGAAGTTTGAGACAAATTATGAGCTATAGTCAGAGATGGCATGAAAAGAAATACAATACTTGGAAAATACATGAAGAATAAAGAGACATGCTAGATCTATAGAGATTATAGTATCATGTGTAGGAATGAAAATCATTTGCTTGGTAAGCTGGTCAATGATTACTAAAATAGTATCAAATCCACAGAACAATGTAAGTTTCTTGATGAAATAGAATTCCAGAGATGTTTGGGAATAGAAAGTTGTTTAAGAGATCTATAGAGCTTGTAGCACTAGAGTTTAAATCACATGCAAGTAACACAAGACTTGCAGAATTACTGTATATTTATATAGAAGCTTGGCTAGAAATATCCATAGTAAACAAGTCCTACTGTCTTGTTCTAACTAAAATAACCAGCTAAGATGTGATCATGATTATACTGGAGTACACATGTGTAAATTTTACCAGAAGATGGTATAAAAATTCCACTGTCAAGAAAGAAAAGATCTAAGAAGCCTATAAATCAGCAGCTTTCTGCAAAGTTGTGTTTTGCAGTGATAGGGTCACTTAAAAGTGCTGTATGAATGTCTTGATGAAAATTATTAAGATTAACAACAGTTGCTGTGCAGAATAAGAGAGTAACAAGAATTGTTGCTCTAACAAAAGCTATAAGTTGTTTATAGATAAAAATTAGCTTGAAGTTGTAAGAGTTGATTATAGCATAGCCAGTATTTACTTCTTTAGGATAAACATTTTATCATCTAATAAGAGCATTTAGTTTGGTATCTAAATGGCCTAGGTAGAACTGAATAACAAGATTAAACTATGAGAGGTACTTAGACTACCACACTTGTTTATAGGTCAATATTTTTATAGTGGAAAAGTACTCAAATTTTTTGTGATCTATAACAACATTAATGGGAAATGTTAGACCCTTAAGATAGTAGTGCCAGATTTTGAAAGCTTCAAAAATAGCCAAAAGTTCCTTGTAATAAGTATCATAATTCTACTCTATAGAGATGAGTTCTGGAATGAAAGGTTACTAAGTAGATTTCATTGTTTTTATCTATAATAGAGAGGATTGCAGTAAAAGTGAAGTGTAGTCAAAGGTGTTTGTCTCTACAATGAGTTAAGTATTGGAAATCTAGTAAATAAGAATGAACATAGAAGTAAATGCCTTCTTAAGTTGAAAGTATTATAGTAGGAATCCTTAAACCTTTAAGATATATTCTTTTAGATAAGATAAATTAGTGGGATGACAATGTCTAAATAGTTGAAGATGAATCAGTGGTATAAGTTTGCAAAATCTAAGAAGAGCTAAATATCCTTAACTTTCTTTGGTTCTAGCTAATTCTGAATGATCTTGACTTTGTTGTCTAATATAGCAAGTCCAGAAGGAAAAAGAATATATCCTAAATACTTTACCAACTCAGAATAAAACTCATACTTCTTTGCTTTTGTATAAAGACCAGCTTTATGAAGTTATTTAAACCCTTTCTTGATATACTAGTGATATACAGACATGTTATCAGAGTATATGAGAAACTCACCAAGATAAATGATGATACAAATGTCTAAAATATCAGAGAATATGTTGTTTATAAATCACTGAAAGACTATGGATGTTACAAACTTCATTCAACTTGTATCTCTATAACCAGTAGACTGATTCTTACAAACCAAGTTGCATTTGAAAGCCCCAAATGAGGGCTGTTTGCATATATATGGGATGTACAAAGTGATAACAGATCACTAGGATATCAAATCATTAATGACTATGAGTTTCATTAGCTATTATCTCAGGAACTACTAGACAAATTCACATAATCAAACTTGCATTGGAAAGTGCTCATCAAACTGTCTATGATTATATATTATACATCACATGAAGATCAGTATTTATAAGAATACAAGCATATCAATATAGTAACATAATTAGCTATCATTTAAACTTAGCCTACATCTGCTATGACAGATGACAGCCTTATCAGGTATGAGTTCTTATCATGTGATGGAAACAGCTTGTGCACAGACCATCATTATTTTGTATCTGAGGATTAGATCTCAGACTTAATAACATTAATCATTATCTCTCATCATTATTGACATCTATATTGATCTTCTGAATTACTCCTAAATCTCTAAGCCCAAGGTCTAAATATCACAAGCAAGTGAGTATTTTATTTTGTAATAGTGGGAACATTTATAAGACTGAATAGCATTACAAAATATTTAAAATATTCATAATAAGTTCTGAAAACAGTCTTCTATTTATTTCTATCAAATATATGGACTAGGTAGTATGTATGGCAAAGGTTTATCTTAGTATATTTCTTCTTAATGAAGAGAACTAAAGCTCTATAGAGAGAGAAAGTTGATTGGATAAATCTCATATTCAGGTTTTTCTTAATAAACTTCTTTAAAGTCTTTTTTTCAGATGTTAAAATATAGTAAATAGTACTAACCGAGGGTTGTGCATCTTCTTTTAAATTAATTTTAAGGTTATATAGATAGTGAGAAGCAAGAACTTTAGCTTTGGATTTACTGAAAATATCAGCAAGTTTGTGATACTTGGGGGAACTATGGAAATATTGGGAGCAGACTCTACAAGATACATAGAGTTTGCCTGAACACTAGAAGAAAAAAGACAGATTTGAAAATTACTGAAGTCTAGAAGTTTTGATATACAAAATAAAGCCAAAACACTAATGATAGTAATGCTAAGTCACTCAGAGATTGACATGGAGGTCTCAGATGTTGGTATTAAAGCCACAGAATTCAATGAATACAGAGTAGTATCAAGAGTTAACAAAGTTGCTAATGATATGTTAGCTATAATATATGGTAGAATTTGATTTTTCTACAAAGATAGACAGGAAGTCATTAATCTATTTACTCAGTCAATCAATAGATTATATCAGATGAGCCAGTTATATTTAAAGACCAAAAAGTAGAAGAAATCAAGTAGAGTGATATATTTATACATTTATCAGAAGGAAATATAGTAACAACTTTAGAAAGAGTGCTATTTGATAAAAATAAGTAGAGTTCAACTGGTGGAATTGAAGTCTTCAAGTTGTGAGTACTCACAAACTTTGAATCTACAAAGCAGTAAGTAGATCTGAAGTTAATAAGAGTATGAAACAGAATTTTATTTTGAGTCTGACTGAACTCATTACTACATAGGAAAGTTCAATATAGCCTTTAGTTTATATAGAATCCTAGGGATTGTTCTTTATTTTTCCAAGAAGTTCTTAGAAGTACCAGCTACTTGAGCACTATAGCTTTTAGGAGTGACCAAGGCTTGCTTCTTAGAACAAAAGCCCAACTTGTAGCCTTCTGCTTATAAAAGAAACAAAGGTTGTTGTTGAGTTTCTTTTTTTGTTTGTTGCTGGTCAATTTTCTATTATTGGCCAGTTTTAAAAAGAGATTACCTTGCAGAAAACTTAACTACTTCTTGAAAGAAGAAAAAAATGAATTTAAGAGTTTGAAGGAAGAATATCTAACAAACAGTACTGTTAGAAATTGTTGGGACTAATTCTGGGAGGCTATGGAGTTTGTAATAGAAAAAGCCTTACCTTGCTTTCTAAAATAAGACTTAAAAGCCTCTTTCTCTGCTTACTATACATAATTATACTTATAGTCATGCTTCTAGCAGTAATGATCAATTATTATTGCTAGAGTGTACATATCTTGGAATAAGGCCAGTTTATCTTATACCTAGGTAGAGATGAGATCCTAGATTATTCTAGTCATACTAATGATACAACATACTATTCTCTTAACCAAGTTGAAAGACATAACATATTAAATCCATGTTATAAGTGAATATTTTATCACTGGATTTCATACAGAGATTATCTAATATGTTTTCATCTTTATTTACAAAGTATAAAAGACTAAAATGTTAGTAAAGCTTGTTGATAAAGCAGTTTCAATCAGAAAGCCAGTCTTGAAAGGTGCACTGATCTTTCTAATTAAAGCTTATCTCAAACTAGTTATGAACAACTCTAGAGAAGTAAATCATTGCAAAGTTGATCTTTACAATATCTGTATGTTATATGTCAAGTCCACCAATTCCAAAGATATGTTTCTGTGGCAGTATTATCATTATAACATCTTTGAGACAAGCTCATCTTCTATGATAGCTATCCTTCTTGCAACACATTTTCACAGTGGCAATGTAACAACTTGGGTATCCAGTCTTTTATAATGGGAATACTCTTATTAAAATCAGTCTTTTATAGTAGAGTTCTTCTATCTGACCCTTTTAGTATTTTACCACTGAAACCTCCACTTAGGGCTGTATACTGAGATTCTATGCATCTTCTATATATCTGACTTGTATATAAAGCTAGTAGTTACACTGTAATCTGATAATCAATGAAGATAACTTCTATTGAACTTGATTCCCTGGTATTCAATAGCAGCACATCAAATCAGCATTCACTTCCATCTCAGACTTTATCCACTCATTTAAAGTTGCAACCATATAGCAGACAAATAGTATAGTATATAAGCTGAAGCTAAGATCATTTTAACAAATCCATATCACTGAGCTTATTGCATAGAGTTTCTACACTCTGTTATATACAAGTCCACCTATCTGGAAATTACATCTCCACAGTGATATCATCTCCCAATTATACAAGCCCACCTTCCATGGCAACTACCTTTCTCACAACATGCCTTATAGCAGTACTGCAACCATCTGAGTATTCCATCTTCCATGGCAGAGATACTCCTATTCGACTTAGTCTTCCATGACGGAGTTACTCCTGTCAGTGTCTTAATACTAAAACCTCTGCTCAGGGTAATAGAGGCTATACCACTGAAACCCCAAGCATCTCCTATAGTAGAAACTCATATATAAGATTAGTAGTTATAGTGTAATTCACTAGTCTGATAATTGACAATGATAAACTCTTATTGAACTCAATCTCTGGTGTTTAATGGTGATATACAAAATTAGTACTCACTCCCATCTCAGACTTCTTCCTCTTCTCTGAAATTACAACCATGTGGCAGACAAATAGTATAGCACATAAGCTAAAGCCAAGATCATTCCATAAGTCTGCACAACTCTGAGCCCATCTCGTGGACTTTCATCCCCAGTGTGAACCATACCTGATATACTCTATACACCTCTAAACTGACTCTATGGGCTTTTTGTTATAAATTAAAAACCTTAGAGTAGGTTAATAAGAGGAATTTTGTATTAGGATTGGCACAAGAGAACTCGATAGAGTTCTAAGTACAAACTAATCTATCTTATATACTTCAAACCATAGTCTATGCACATACTACCTTATCTTACTCTAGAGTACATATGTTTACTATATTGTATGATGTCATTTGTTTTAGATTCTTCTATGTCCTTTTTCAGATCACATGATCTTGTGACTATGACTGTGATCTGTGATATCACATTAACCCCTAGTTTCAAGTTCCAAAATAAAAATAAAAGAAGAAGAAAATAGAAATAAGAAAGGAATTGAAAATAATTAGAGTCTACTGTCTTCAACTTTGACACTTTTGTCTTTTGGTGTGAACCACACCTGATACTGTATTAAACTATATGAGATTTACATGAAAATATAATTAATATTGAAATAAGAAATTATTAAGCTTATTAAGCTCAGTACTACTAAAGGTGTTAAAGATGCAAGCTTTAATTTCTTCTTGAATTAGTAGTTAGTATAGAGGTTTGATTAGTATTATTAAAATTATTAGTGATCTAACTGAGTACATCAGCTAGTTGTTGATTATTATTTTGTCTATACTAGAGTTTTGACTAGGAGCTAAAAGATAAAGGTTGAGGTTCAGTAAGTCTGAAAATATCCTTCTAGTTAGAATTATTATTCATAGGAATAATACTAAAACCTGCAACAGATAAAAATACTTGAGTATTGTGAACAGTATAAGAAGAAGACTAGAGAGAGAAGTATTCCTATTGATGAAAGCATCTTGTATATTGCAGAACATTTAGAAAAAAGACTACAGTGAGATATTTATCTAGACAAAAAGCAGTATCAAAAGGTGTCCTAAGAGATAGGATGGAGTTTAATCTAGATTTATATTAAGAAAACACTATTGGAAAATATTTCAACAAATAAGAGCAAATAGAACTACATGAATGTAATAGCAGACCAGAAAGTTTGATAATACTATCAGATATAGTTCATACTTGGAAGCAAAAGTCTATAGGGTTATACAAAGAATATATAGTTGCAAGCTATACATGCCATAGTATGCTTGAACCCTTATATTTAATTTTGATTTTCTTTTTTTTAATCTATTTTCTTAGATTTGATTTTTCTTTTTCTTTTCTTTTTCTGTTATTTCTTGGATGAGGAAAAGGTATGTGACTGTGGTCACATGACACATCACATCACATAATGTCATAGATCTAAAATCTAGGAGAATAGACTAGAAAAATAACATCAAAGTGCATGTCTACAGTATATTTATTTTATGGTATATATATAGTATACTCATAGCTAGTATATAGACTTTAGAGTAAGGCTACTTATCACTAGCATGGACCATGTACTTGTAGTATATATAGAATAAAAGTATATTGGAAACTTTTTGTTAAGTTCTCTTGTAATCCCCATAAGATTCTCATCTTGTAAGATTACTTAGTATACTATTAACTATCTTGGTTAGTAGTTGCCACAACAGTAAAACTTGACAATTCTTAGGAACACTGTATCTCACAATCTTCTTACTTTACTCTCTATTTATCCTTGTTGTATGACCAGCATGATTAATTACCACAAAGTTCATATAGCCAAACTCTAGACTTAAGGAGTAGATAGCAGCTACTGGAAGATTGTTGTAGATGGTGTTGACTAGGCCCAGGCCAGCATCTAGACATAATCATTGTTTAAGTAAGTGATGTTATTTTAATTTATATATACATTTTTGAGTAAAAATCTTATGCTGAAGATCTATTGTAATATTCTTATATAAAAAAATAGTGTTATTCAATAAGGAAATGTCTAGCTTAGGGATTCCCTTCTTAGAAATATTAGTATAACAGTTTGATTAGGGCAGTATTTAGTAGAGTAGTAGACAGATAATCAGTAGACAGTATGAGATTAGATAAGAAGAATACTAGCTAGTACTTATAGAGAAATACTTTTGGGAGATATTGTTTTTGAGTTGTCAGATGTCATGGCAACAAATATTGTTGATATAAGTCAAGTAAATATGGAAGAATTGATCAGAGATGTAGGAAAGAAAGAAGCAATGAGGTTATTGAAGCAGGTGATGGAGAACAACATAATGATATTGAAATTACAAAAACAATTGTTGGAGTTATAAGAAGCAGAAAAGCAGTAAAGGAGGAGAGAACAAGAAAGAGAGTGGAGGAGAAGAGAACACAATAAAAGGTGGGAAGAGAAAGAACAGAGAAGAAGAAAAGAGAGAGAAGAGGAAAAAGAAAGGAAGAGAATAGACAATGAGTGGAAAAGAGTGAAGAAAATGAGAATAAGGGAAGAAAGGAGAGCAGAAAAGGAGTGAAGATGATAAGAAATATGGGAAAGAAAGAGAGAAACAAATAAAGAAAGAACAATAATAGAGAGAAAGTATTTTGTTTGTGGAGGTTTTGGGCATATTGCCTGTCATTGTAGAAATATGGAGAATAGATAAGAGAAGAGACCAATACAGAGGTCCTTAAATAAATTTGAAGTATTGAAAAGCAGAGTGATAAACAAAGGAGAAGGTAGTGGAAGGAAGATAAGGAAAGGTAGAAAGATGATTTTGAGAGAAAAAAGATTGAAAAAAGAAAAACTGGTAGATGTATGAAAGACAGAAGTAGATAGTAGCCTTACTAATGCTGATAGCTTAAGGAAGGAAAAGAAAGAGAAGTTATTAAGAGAAGTCACAATGAAGATAAGGTTAAAGCAGAAGGATGATGATGAAGGAATTGTTGTGAAAGCATTATTAAACAGTGGTGTGACAGGGTTGGTGATGAGTTCAGAATTTGTGAGGAAGAACAAGTTTAAGAAGAAGAAATTGGATAGACTGATATATGTGAGGAACAACAATGGTGCCTTTAATAATGAAGAACTGATAGAGTATACAGTGGAGGTGGAAATTTTTTACAAAGAACATAAAGAGAGAATGGAGATAAATGTTATAGAAGATCAGAAGTGAAGTGTGATATTGGGAATGCCATAGCTAGCATACTATAACTCTGAAAATGATTGGAAGACAGGAGAGGTAAAAATGACAAGATGTCCAGATAAGTGTGGAAATCAGTAGAAGACAAAGCAGACAAAGCCAGGATAGCAAAAACAGAAGGAGAAATAACAGAAGAAAGAGAAGATATAGAGGGAGAAGAAGTAATAGTTTAAGAAACCAACAGTTGAGGAAGAAATATAGATAGCAAAGATAGTAGAAGAAAAGGAGGAGGAAGAAGACTTAATAGAAATTAGGTTGGTAGAGGAAATGGTTTCTAGAAGGTCTCATAAGTAATTGAAAGTGTTTGAGAAAAAAGAGTCAGAAAGAATGCTAATAAGGAAGACATGTATAAATCTCAGAGAATATTTTGTTCTGAAAAAGGGGAAGATATATCCATTATCAAGAATAGAAAGGGAGGAGGTTTAGGAGTTTGTTAAGGATCAGTCAAGAAAGATGTATATTCAACCATCAAAATCACCATAAATATCACTGGTATTCTTTGTATTGAAGAAGAATGGGAAGAAAAGAATGGTATAGGATTATAGATATCTAAGCAGTTGGACAATCAAGAACAATTATCTGTTGCTGCTGATCTCAGATTTAATAAACAATATAGAAATTTTTTTTTATAAAGGTGGATTTGAGGTGGGGGTATAATAATGTGAGAATTAGGAAAGAAGATAAGTGAAAGGTAGCATTCTCAACACCAGATAGTGTCTTTGAGCCAATAGTAATGTTTTTTGGACTTGCAAACTGACTGGTGACTTTTCAGATAATGATGAATGACTTGCTGAGAAATATAATAGAGGTAGGAGATGTAGTAGTGTTTATTGATAGTGTAATGGTAGAAATGGAAATAGAGAAAGAATATAACAACATTGTAGAAGAAGTATTGAGAAGAATGGCAGAGAACAATTTGTTTGTAAAACCAGAAAAATGTGTGTGAAAGGTTAGAGAGGTTGGATTCTTAGAAGTTGTAATAGGACCAGATGAGATAAAAATGGAGAAGGAGAAGGTTTAGGAAGTAGTGGATTGACCAGTACCAAAAAACATGAAGAATGTGCAGAAGTTTTTGGAGTTGGAAAACTATTATAGACAGTTTGTCAAAGATTTTGCAAGGGTGGCAAAACCTCTTTATAAGATGACAAGAAAAGATATAAAGTGAAATTAGGGAGAAAGACAGCAGAAAGCATTTAAAAAGTTGAAGGAGAGGTTTATAACAGAACTAGTCTTGGTAACACCAGACTTGGATAAAGAAATGAAAGTAGAGATGATGCATTGGATTTTGCTATAAAAGAAGTGTTGTTGATAAAATGTGAAGATAACAAGTAGAGGCCAGTAGCCTATATTTCAAAGCTATAAAGCTGAAAGAAATTATGAAATTCACAATAAAGAGATATTGATAATCATCAGATGTTTAGAAGCATAAAGGCATTTCTTAGAAGAAGCCAAGGGTTAGTTCAAAATTTGGATACATTATAAAAACTTGCAGTACGTCATAAAGGTTCAGAAGTTAAATCAAAGACAGACTAGATAAGCTTTATACTTGTCAAAATTTGATTTCACTTTGAAGCATGTAACTAGTAATGGTATGGGATGAGCAGATTGGATAGAGAGAGTGGAAAGAGATAATGAAAATCAGGTAATGTTAAAAAAGAGTGATTGGAAATTAGAGTAATGGAAAAGAGATAGATGTTGATTGAGAGAGCTGAAAAAGAAATTATAAAAAATCAGAGGCAAATCACACTTACTAGTTTATCTGTGATAGTAACTTGGAAAATGGAACAAAAAGAGAAAACTTAATAGCCATAAATGTGACAACCTTGGCTTCAACAGATGATATTGTATTTAGCCTATTCATTATGTGGTCATAACTTTGGATAATGGGAGAGTGTAGCATAGTTTGAGTTGATTATCAAACTGAAGAATGATACATTGTAACTATGTTCTTAAATACAGAAATGACAATATAATATTTACTTTGTGTATACTCTAGATGGTTAGTCACTGCAGAGATTGTTATTTGAGCTCCATAGATGTATCACAAAACAAGCTACTCACTGGTTGTGATACTTGAACTTAATAGTGATTCAGAGGTTTAGTATAAGGAGATAATGATAATAGGTGATGAGTAGTATCAACAGGATTAATTGATGTTATTAAGTCTAAGGTTTAACTCTCAGACACAGAAGTATATATACAAAAGAGTGATGGTCTGTGTACAAGCTGTTTCCATCACATGATCAAAACTCATACCTGATGGGAGCTGTCATCTGTCATAGCAGCTGTCAGGCTAATTTTAGAAGATAACTAATTATGTTACTACATTGATATGCTTGTATCTCTATCAATACTTATTGCTATGTGATATATCATATATCATTGGAAATAGTTTGATGAGCACTTTATAATGCAAGTTTGATTGTGCAAATCTATCCAACTGT
>Ga0157363_1001040_pt1 | contig 22494 bp, 7 predicted proteins | sample AttsexASBM1_FD_111477 | JGI IMG/M metagenome (GOLD analysis project Ga0157363, IMG submission 111477) | Fungus gardens microbial communities from leaf cutter ant in Ribeirão Preto, State of São Paulo, Brazil - Atta sexdens ASBM1 | ecosystem: Host-associated > Fungi > Mycelium > Unclassified ... | reverse complement strand
TCTCTCTCTCTCTCTCTCTCTCTCCCCTCTGTCGTACATAAAATGATATTTTTAACCACTAGAGTGACGGAAGGGCTACATAGTGGATTCAGAAACTTGGCTCAGTATACCGTCATCGTGGCTGCGTGTGTTTCGAATTAACATCTTATGTCAAAACCGGCTATATTCGTTGGCCTTTGTCGGTACGTCGGTTCCAACAGCGGCGGATAAAGATAGCCGCGTTCCGTAACAAATAGAGCGAATTTCAGGTCGACCTTGAAAGTAACTGTCGTCCATTGTCTATCTTATTCTTCGAGAGCATTTAAATAGAGGAACAAAAGCTTTCATCTTAGTGTCTTTAAGTAAAGTTTAAAGATTTGAGTGAAGTAAAGTTTAAAGATTTGATTTTAACAAGATGAAGAAATTGAAATGTTGAGTCATTATCGTTGTTTTATCTTTAAAGAAGATAAAATTAAATAAAGGCGAAAATTTTTCTTAATAGAAGATAAGCGAATGACGATGTCTTTATAAAATCATGCGGTAGGATCCATGTAGTTGGTTTCGTAATTCCAAAGTTTATATACAAGATGTATATCCGTGGCCGCCAATGATTCGGTGCAGCAGTAAGTTTAACGGTGAACGAAATTACTGTCGATTAAATTTGACTTCCCTTCTTCGTCTCCTCATGTTGCCCAAGTAAATGGTGAATTCTCTGTCGTAGCAGTCGAGAAGGATTGTTATTAAGAGGTAGCTGACGTGCGAAATTCCGCAGCATCGTCTGTAATTTGCGCTTCATAGACGGCGAGAGGAAAGAGAAACAGAGAAATTTAAGGACAGAGCAAAATAAGATAAAGAGAGAAGAAAGAGAATTTTTAAACAAAATAATAATTTTGATTTATACTTTTTGAATCTGCAATAGATAATTATTTCACATAATTGTATTACTGGTATTTCAATTATCTTGATTTTATTAAGTTTTAATATATTGAATTGAAACAAGAGTTCTTGGCGCTACGAACTTCAAAATTCAAGCAAATAACTTTTTTAAAACTAAACAAAAAATTTATATTCAAAGAAAGAGTTTTAAAACTTAAAATCTCTACTTTCAAAGTCATTATGTCTTTTGAGTTTCTGTGAATTTGATAATTTTTACATGTAGAAAATTACGAGCTAAACGAAATGGGAAATTTTTTCCTCATTTTGAACCTGCCCCACGTTCTCAAAAACTTGCAAAAACTTTCGACTTCCTAAGATAAAAGCTTAAAGTCCTTCCTACAAAATCGTTTTTAAAAAAAATGTTCCTAAAATTTTTACTAAGTTATCTGGATTAAATAAAAAGAGTACTTTGACTTTGATATCATGTGTATATACATACACGCACGCGCGCGCGCGCACTCTCTCTCTCTCTCTCTCTCTCTCTCTCTCTCTCTCACACTACACTACACCACACCACACACACACACAAAACCGTATAACCTTGTGTGTGTGTGTGTGTGTGTGTGTGTGTGTGTGTGTGTGTGTGTGTGTGTGTGTGTGTGTGTATTTCAAGATTTATTTTAGAAAATAATATAAATATCATAATAAATATGAACATAATATCTACATATTATGTAATAATTTAATAACGATAATAATTTTATTAAAAGCGGTAAATAAAATGCATTACATGATTACTATATATTCACATAAATTATAAATTATACTAAAGCAATAAATTCAATATAATCACTCGTACGTCTTTTGTACAATGATGAATAAGATTTGTCATTTATAATTACATAAGGAAATAGCGTGAATGTAATACCAACAGAAAAAAAACTTGCGCAATCCTTTAAATTTAATACTTCCTTCTCTGCTGCGGTATACGTCTGGTGAGTACGTCTGCGTACAATGGTCGCCAAGGTAACGTAAGTAACGTGCGTGGCTAAAAGGCGAGAACCGGGGCGTGTTAAGCGGAATTAACGTCGGAGGTAACCTGAGCGCCGCGAGGAGAGTCGTTATGTTCTCTCGTTTTGTTACGGAAAATCGCAACAAAAAGCATGCCCTTTCACTCGGTTCTTCCGGTGAATTCCGAGGTAGCATGCGAAACTGTTGAAGAGAAGAATCTTGTCGGAAGAAATTATGTCGGATATTATATCGTAAGATTAATTGTATACAACTTATGTTAAGCTTAAAAATCACGACTCTATTATATTGTGTTAAAAATATAACAATATTTACACAATATTACCACGATTGCCATCTGTTTAGTTTTTCGACCGAAGACTTTGACTTTTTGAATGAATATCTGGCTTTTCGATTAACAGAAAAATCTCTGGGTAACGCTCAAAATTTAGATGACTTTTTTTAAGTGTACACGTTTTTTTTTGGTTTCGACAAGAAATTTCCGGCAGATGGATTAAACAGAAAATAATAACAATTTCCAGAGTTTCGGCAGAATAGTAAAATCTTTGACAGGATAGTAGTCGATCTTTAGTGGAACACTAGTTAAAAGGTGGCAATCATAATGGATTTTCTACATTAAAACCGTAAGAAATTGGTCAATCATCGTCGATTATTCTTTTTATATTTGATTGATCAATTTTTATGGTTTAAGACTAAAGGTAACAGCTTATTGTAGAAAGTGCATGAATATTACAAAAAATGTTGTACAGAGTGTACATTCTCTACATCTTCCATCGATCGCCCCCCTTTGTCAACGCCGATTAATATATAATGCTAAAACGATTGCGAGAACATTCGTAGAATGTATATAACAGCATGAGTAATCCATCAGCGAATATATCTATACCTATGTCAAGAGATTTTGACATGTAACTGATATCTGGTGACAATTTGCAAAATCATTGCGTATGCAAATTGAAATCTGCTATACAACGGTCAGTTAGTTGAATTCTCGTTAGACGGTTACTCGAGGATGCTGTCGATTGAAAGTTCCACAAGTTGTAAATTAAACGATACCACGACTCAAGGTGAGAGCTACCCGAGTGTGTATCCGAGCGTCGAAACTCGAAACTATTGTGCCATGGAGTGCATTAGCAAAATTGGAACCCCTCCAACCGGCATGGCGTTAGATCGGCATTGGGGTTTGTATCGTGTTTCGCGACTCGCTTGCAGAACTTATACTGGCCACGATTGGCACAAGCCACGGTGGCTAATTGCCTTTCTGTCGCGAGAAAAAGCACATCTTAGTAATCTGGTGTACGTGAGGCGTCGCTGTGTCTATGAACATCTCATTCAGGCCAGTGGTTGTTTCGTTCAATTATGGGGTGAGTCAGACATCGCGGAAGTGTCGTTCTCAGTTCACGCTTTGTGCTTCGCGCTCTTAACGATGCAGTCGCCGTTGGAATTTTTGGAACGGCGGATGTTCAACCTCAACGGAATCAACTCGAGACAATTTTCCTTTCTCGTAATCTGTAATTTAATTTTGCCAAAATATTGTATAGCTTTTCGTGAAACTGAACTAGACGCCAGGAAAAGTCATATAATAGAAATAGTCAAGATATCCAGCATCTAATTAATACTAGAGTTGAGTTGGATTATAATCAACTATAATAGATATATAAGTTTAATATAAAGAATTATATAAATTAAATGTTTTTGTACTTATAAACTAATAATTGTATTAAACAGTATGCATAAAACAATGAACATATTGGAATAAAAGTAAAATTATAATGTACATTCGTATATATATATATAAAATTGCGAAGCAAAATAAATGTAAGGTCAATTATATTAAACGAGCAAAATTAGAATGACTGACAATGACAAACATTTACTATTCTCACAAAGATTACAGAACGTTTCGAGCTAAACTTAGTCCTCCTCTTAAAAAATTAATGAAGTTAAAAATTAATATGTCCTATATTATTAGGAAGTCCTTTTTATACTATTAATTATTAGTTATTACTACTATAATATTAGTAATAGTAATCTTATATACGTATAGTTCTCTCGAATATGGAAAAATTGTACTATAATTGAGGGAATGGGCGGAATAAAGGCACAATTCTATTTAAGCCTTTTTTCCGGCAATTAATTTTGTAATAATGAGCGTAATAGAAAAGTATTATAACATGTAACTTCTTAAAGATATTGCATAAATTCATTTAATACTGTACTCATTTGTGTATAATAAAAAAGTTGTTTTAATTTTTATTTATCAAGATTTTATAATTAGGCCTTTATTTCCCCCCATCTCCTCAATTATTATTATTATAATTGTCATTATAATGAATATATTTAACTATTTTCTTAACATTAGCTAACTATTATATTTACATTGCAATAATTAAGAGATTTTTCTCGTATTGCTCGTGGCCGACAATGATTTCTCTCATATGATGCACACACTGGTTGTACATAGTCATATAAAGGACTTGCAGATTAATATCGATTCCGAACAAATTGTAGAAGTTTCCAAGATAAATATAGTATATTGATAAATATATTATATTTGCTTTGGAAGTAGTATATTTAATATATCACTTGGTGGTTTGTCTTTCCGAGAGGAGCTACGAGCGTATGAAAATTTTTTGGTTCTGCCGGAGATCGTACCAGGGATCTCTATAGTATAACAGACCAGTGCGTTGTCTGCTATACCACTTTACATGATAATAAATTCGCTATTTATATGTAATAATAATTACAGTGACTTTTAATAGAATTATGAGCAATCCAAGTACTCGTTTTATTTAATCTAGATAACTCATTAATAAAAAATGTTAGAAATAATTTAAAAAAATGATTTTTGAGGAAAAACTTTAAATTCACATTAGAAAGTAATACATTTTTTGAAATTTTTTTAGATACGTGAGGCCTGTAAGACCTATAAGAGACATAATCTTGCGCCAAAGTGAGAAAAAATTTCCTATTTGATCCGTAGTTTTCTATATATAAACATTAACAAACTCACAGAATTGAAAATCAAGAGATTTAGTAACTTCTCGAAAGTAGAGTAGTCTAATTAGCTTCAAAATCCTCTTTTCAATTAAATAATGAGAATTAAAATAAATGAGAGTATAAACGCAGTTGTTGTAATGTAGCGTAATTAAATAATACTGTTATTCAGTGCAGTAATTGAATATACAAACATTTCGATTCTTTTTTTTTGAATCATCAGCTTTACACCAAATCCTTAGAAATATAGAACATTCCTCATGTATCAATGGCAGCCACTAAAGGATCCTCTTTTCAAAATTCTCTCTCTCTTCTCTCCTCTTTTTAAATTTCGTTCATCTTTTAATGAAATTACACAGCCGCTTTAATTTTAAAGCGTTATGTAAATCTTTGTTTTGACTCTCTCAATAATATCTATTAAGCATTACATATATTAAAATTTTTTTTCAGAAAATAATTCCCATAATCCTTTTATTTTAAAGAGAAATTCGCGAAAAATATTAAAACCCACGTGAATTTTCGTCACTGAAAGAAAAGTGATAAATTGTGTAACGATCTGCGAAACGAATGGTATGATACAAGAATACATTCGGCGTGTTATGAAAACACGTTGCCACAGATTAACAGAATCACTGTATTTTCTGGGAACAATCACGAAAAAAGCTACATAATAAAATGCTCATCCCAACCCAGCGTGTGTATTCGCCACTGACGGATTTTAATTTCGTAGTTTAATCGCGGCCGCTTAGTCGCTTTTTGCACACCATCGCTTTTCGCAGCTCTCCTTGCATTTCGCCTCGTGCAGTAATCGCGTGGAAATTTGCGCGTCCAACAAACTTTTCGCGATCGTGACTCCGCATATTCCGGTAAGCTCAATTTTTCGCTGTTCTCTTTAAACTCGACCTGCCTAAAAGTTGCAAAGCAAGAACGCTGTCATACTCATAAGTACATAAGTATTTTCCTCGGAGCTTATTTTACAATCTAAATAAATGTTATACGTAATAATGCATAAATAAAAATCAATAACAATTAATAATATATCATAACTCTTCTTATTACATATTGTAAATAAGTAAAAAATAATTATTTGATTATTATTGAATTTAATATTTACATTAATATTTGATATAAAATATACAAAAAAATAATGCAACGTTTGAATTAATATTTTCAATGTGTCGTTTTTTTTCCTTTTATTCAACATTGTCAAAAAAATTTGCCTCTACACTGTTCTTCCCATCTTGCAATCATGTTTTTTAATTGATCTATGCATAAATTAGTTTTGTTCCGTCGTTAGTCTAATCTTGATTTACGCTCCGGAAAATGTGTAATTAAATTAATTAAATTAATCCTATATTTATTTATGTGCACCCCCAAATTAAAATTAGTATTTTAATTGACAAAAACAGATAGTAGGTATATTTGAATAAATAAATCCAACTACGTAAAAATAATTCGCAATTGTGAAATAGAAAAAAACTATTTCAAATTATATTTTTAGATTAATATTTTTAGATTAATAATCTTTTCAGATTTGTGTGTGTGTGTGTGTGTGTGTGTGTGTGTATGTGTGTGTGTGTGTTTGCATAAGGTATTACGATAATTAACAATTTGACAGACCAAATACAAATGTCATCTTTCATATCTATATCGCTCTCGTATAGATTGATACAAATACATATGTTTTACAACGAAAAATAAATATCTCGGAATATTGAAGCTTAAATTATAAAATCTTTCTATATCTCGGTTTTTAATTTGTCACAAAGAGTGGAGCGCTAATTCTGTGCATCAAGCTTGCTTCATCTGAATCTCTATTCGTGGGGCCGACATCGCGTTACGATAACAGTGAATTCGCATTTAGCATGCTGCGGCATTTCAACTCTCTGCAGGTACGGCTTTAATTCACAAAGCTCGCATACTCCGGGATTTAACATCGACGATTTCCCGCTCCTCTCCCATAGTCGCGTTCGATGTTACCCCGGGCGTAAACTCGCGATACCCGAAACGCGCATAAAACGCGGACACTATATGAATGCGGGATCTAAACCGTGTGAATTTACGCTGATACCTCCACGCGAACGATCGTGTGTCTCGAAAGCGCAAACACTTCGATAGTCATAAGCGACTGATAATATAACAACAATATAAACATACAAAACAAAATCTATTCCGGAACGGAAAAACATTGATTAAGTATAACAAAATGTATCATATAATGTGAAATCAATTTTTTATAAAATAATAAAGAATAAGTGTCAGAATAAGATGGCAACGAATTTATTTATGTTTTTATTAATATTGCTACACTGAGAGAAATACAATATGTTTATATACAATATTTATTTGAACAATATTAGCTGGATATTACTAAATATATATATATATATATATATTTAACACAAGAATTAATTTGATTTAACTATCATTTTTCCATTTAGTAAATATTTATTTATACCATAAGTAAATGTTAAGGTAGTACTATTCAAACAAATATTTGTTAAAATTTGATACATTTTTTTCTCAGTATAATAAAGATATAATTGAAGAAATCAAACAATCTGTGTGTTTCTATTCTAATTCCACATTCTTAAAAAATATATGTAAAAATTTAGAGACTTATTTCATAAACACCATCGTTACATAGAATTAGTGAAAAATAAAAGACTTAAACAAAAGCAATGAAATTAACAAATAATATAATACTCAACCCAAAAGAGAGCAAGTCAAAATAATCTGTCTATTGCAAAAGTGATCTCATGCAAATTTATCGCTAACATTAAAAGTAACGACGCGCGAAATTAATTTCATAGGCTGCTTGCGGGGTGTGATTAATGAGTTCGTATTAACGATCCAATCTTTGCGAATGGCGGGCTCACGAAGTTTCCCGAGACATATCGGAAAATTCGAACGACTACGGCAGATATTGCAGTTGAGGGTTAATTGATCGCTTCAGCACACATGTTTAACACATAACGAACGAAACTGATGAGAATTCAAAACAATTAAAAAATTAACGACATTATAGTTTTAACACAATATAATGTAATCTCCTTGTTCAGATACATTTTCTGTCAGAGTGATTTAATGTCAATTTATTTAATTTATAGATGGATTAAAACAGTTGTTATTATTATTCTCAAATACACGATTTTCTCTTTAATAAATAAAACATTTTATTTAATTTTCTTTTATAAGGTATCTAAATTTTCACCGTTAATTGTGTTAATTTATTCAGACGATTTTAATCGCAGCTCATGTCACGATGAGACTGCAATGAGGCTCAATGCTCGCATTTTTCTTAGTGGAGAAATCTAGAGGATTTATACGTTTACTGTTTTTTTCCTCTCGGTTACCTCTTTACCGGGTCTGAAAAATATGCAGCGAAGTTGGAGAGGGTCGGACAAGCTGCAGCACGTTAAGCTTTCTTTGCATACGAAGAAACGGGCCACGATAATGATATAAATATTCATTAACGGTGCTCTCGTTTGAGAAAATCCCGCGGGCGAACACCGGAAACATAACCAAACATAAACAAATTGCGGTCTTCTTACAATATTCTGACGTAAGTATCTCTTGTGCAAAAACTATAGATTATGGATAGCAATATCATGAAAATACTCGTTAAACATTTTGTCGAATCAATACGTTGTATTTTGTTATGCTCATAATAATATAATTAAATAATTACATTTTTCTTGAGATGTAAAAAATTTTTTAAAGAAATGTAGACCTGCAAAGATGTGACGCGCTAACAATAACAAAAAAAAAAAAGAAAATAGAAAATGCCCAAAAAATTTACTAAAAACATTAAAACAAGTTTGACAGTATGTAAACTACGTTTTTTACACGCATTTTGTAAATAACATTATAAAAATTTTGGTGTTTTATATTGTTGCAAAATTAAGAAATGTAATTGTGAAGTGAGAATAAAAATATCCATATCACAATTCTCGAAAAATGCATAGCTTATCTAATAAAAATTGATAAAACTTCATATAATAGAAAGTTTTCATTAATTTTAACTTTAGTATTTTTATTAAAAAATATTATTTTTAATAATTGTACAGAAAAAAATTGAACATATTGAGAAATAAAAAAATAAATATTGTGAGATTTTAAAAATCTTTCTTATAATATGCGTTCAAAGATAAATATTGAAAAATTTGCTTTAAACATAGTTTGTTTTATTGAAAAAGCTTCATTTCAAATAAACAAATTGTTACGAAAAAGTATATCGATGATATTCATATAGAATTATATATACAGATTTATATTACATTTTTCTTTTTTTAATTCTTTGTCAAGACAAAATCTTCAAAAAAATTTTTTTTAAATAAGAAAAATTCAAATTGTGCGTGCATTAACAATAAATAAATATATGTGAATTTAAAAATAACAAAGGAATACTTTTTATCCACATTATTACTTTATATTTCACCACGAATCAAATCTAGTAAGTTTTAAAGAGCCTGTAAGAAATATTACGACCAACTAAACAAGAATATCCAATCACTCGAAGTAAAATAAAAGTTACTGTTGTCATACATAAATCTCGAAGATATTCTTATGAGAACATAAGAAATTGTGGTTGACATTCACAAGTCCATAAACAAGATATTTTCAATTCATATACTCGCGCGCGCGCGCGCGTGTGTGTGTGTGTGTGTGTGTGTACACATAAAAAAAGAAAAGTCTTGTAGAATAAAATTATCATACGATTCTTAGAGAAATATGTAAAAATATTGTCATCCTGAAAATCCAATTATAATAAAAGCATTTTTGTTTATTATTATCAGTCTCAAAAATAGAATTGCGTCAAAAATATTATTAATACAGCGTACATTCATATTGCTTAAATCTTATAGAAAGTACTTGTGTATCCTTTTTTTGAATGAATTTTTTTTTGAATTTATTCTTATGAAGGTATGTGCAGCTTTGGATGTTTACGCTTCTTTATGCTTCCGCAGACAATTTGATCATAAGAGGCAAGCGAAAAAAAAAACAGTAAGTCATAAAGTAAATTTAAAAAGTCAGATCTCAAAATAGAAAAATAGTTCGAAGAAAATAACGTTTTTTTCGAAGAAAACTATCATAAAATTTTCGTTAAAATTCAAAATCTTCATGTATAATACAAAAAAGTAATAAATAAGATAAAGAAAAGTCTCGTATTTCAATGTTAAAATAAGATGTCATCGATAACGAACGAATAAAATTTAACAAAGACGATAAGAGAAGTTCACAGAATGCTTAATACGATGCACGAAGTACCGTAAATTTATTCCAATCTGTATTTCGTGTCAGCAAGCCAAAGCCTCTGAGTTTTCGGACGAATCGGAAGCAGCCCTTATCCTGGTCACGTCCTTGCTTTTCTTTTCCCATTCTTTCCTGGTCGTTGTCGACGCCCAGTGTTTTTCTATGGGACGCAAAAGGGGTTGTCAAACGTTGCTAACCGTCGTAAAAACCGTTCTTCCGAACTATATGTCTTTATCGGATTACACACACAAGGAAATCGAGCGATTCAGGTGCAGTAATAGCACGAAATTGCAAAACGTGAAACCACGAATTTTCACGACTGTTCATAAAACAACACATTGCTTGAATTTGGAATGTAATGTCATAAAGCAGAATTTAATACGTACAATCAGAATCGCATAATCTACGTTTATATCAAAGATATTGGTCATTCGGTTGAGAAATGCACAATATAAATGCCTTTATTTTTTTCGTTGCTCGATTTGTTCGAATATAAAAATCAAATTCCCTTATTCTTTGCGTTATATCGCTAATAATCTTCATGAATTTCTTGTAATTTTCTTTTCCTGATTTCTTTTTGCATAATATGTAGATTTCATCTGCCGGCACATTCGATGATCTCATTTGTATAAGTTACTTAGCATCAATTCAATTGAGCGAATTATACAAATCCATCGCGCGTTCGTGCTCTTTCCCTTTCATTGCCATCCCTCGATTAGGAATTCAATTTCTGTTCCTTAGAATCATAGCAAGCGTCAGTTCTACTTTGAGTAGTTTACTTGTACACTAAATAAATTGCTTTCTCGTTTCACGCAATCTGGATTTACATACATATTATTGGATTACAACAGAGTTTGTTCTTATTGTCTACATAATTCATATTTTCATTAAGAATATCAATGCTCAATCGAACTGCAATTCTCGCTGTAGCGATCAAAGTTACGCAAATTTTCGATTACTTTCCTGTGCAACCTGTAATTTCTCGATTACCGCCACGGGAAAGAAAGGAGTTCGGGGTCGAGCATGTTACTTGAAGTTTAGCAACGACGAACTTCAACCCACGCCGCATAGTTGCATACAACCTCGAGGATATAGTGTAGAGTAACGGGGTGGCCGGGACAATTTCTTGAGAGACACTTTGACGAGTTAATCTATGGAATGTCTGAGAACGCCCTCGCGGTGTAATAAATTCTCTCGCTATGAGAATTTATCGAGACGCAGAAAGTATGAATTCTCTCTCTCTCTCTCTCTCTCATTGTACTCATTTATCCGCGGCACCTTCGAGAATTTCTGCAGAAATTAAGATATTTTAGAGTGTTATTATCTTTAGATAATCTACGGATAGTAAATGCTTCCATGAGATGCTCAAAATTATAATCTATTTATAGCATCTTGATCTAAAAGGAGAAGACATGGGAAACTACTAGATTAAACATTTATATTTATAAATGTCGATTCATTCCTCACTAGGTATGATATTTGATGATTGAGCTGTTAACAAAATTTATAATTTTTATAACACTGATGATAAAAATATTGAAAAATATTAAAAGCATAGGAAAAAATATAAATATTTATAAATACAAAACGCTGTAATGTTTGTAAACATTTTGCAAACGCTAAAATAAAAACGCTCAACAAATATTCAAATATTTTTCGTGATAACAGTATTGCACCAATACGATACACAATATTAAATTAAAAACAAATACAAAATCAAAATGTTTCAATTCTCTCGAATTGTTCGAGGAGAAGTAATGAATCGTTTATTCATCGTTCGTATCGCGATAACCCGAGGGTTGAAACACACGATGATCGCTGCGACTATTGAAACTCCCATGTCCAACAGAAGTAGAGATTGTTTCCGGTGGGCAAGAGGAGACAAACTAAGCGATTCTGTATTGCCGTACAACTCCCTCAGGTAGTTTTGACTAGTAATCCTAGGCGTGGGGAGTTACAGCATCATGTTTCATAGCTTACGTATAGATCGTATGAGATCCCAAGTAATGGTGAGCGCTCGATCGAGGTGATCGGCCCGGGCGTCTTCTACCGATTCAACGTCGGGAAACTTCATTCTACTTTGGCACGTACCATTTACCGGTTTATGCCCGGGGAGTTTACGACCTTATTCTGCGCTTGCCATCCCGAAATTCATGCAGGTGTAACGACCCTCTTTCCTCTTATCGTTATTCCATATAGTGATGCTGTTCGATATCAAAATATCAGCAACGACATTACGGTAAAATATACTATATCGCATAAGTAGATTTACTATTATAAAGATTAATTACCATATATCCAAGATTCGCGATGCAAATAATCAGCTGGTCTAAATAAGAATCATCTGGATCTTTGAGAAATTAGTATTTCAATTAACAAAAACAAATTCGAATATATGCATATTATTAAGTACTAATTTGTTGCTCTGGCTCCAAATTTATTGCTTTTATCCATTCAAGAAATTAATATAAAAAATAGAAATGTTATCACGTTATACTAGCACTCCAACTTCCAAAAAAATATGTATAAAATATTGTAAATAAAATCTAATGTGTCAGAATTTCGATTTTTGGCTTCAAGATTTATTCATTATAAAGAGATAAAATCATCGGAAATTTTAAATGGGTATTGATTTATTATAAATTATCATAATTGCAAAATTGAGAGCAAAACGGTAAAAAATAAAAAAATATAATACCATAAATTTAATTCTAAACTGTTTCTTTAATGAAATATTAGCAAAATATGTTATAGATATATTTTGAAATTATAATTGCTCATATAAAATTTAAAAAAAAATCATAAAAATGCATAAAGAATGCTTTAGAAATAGTCCACAAAAAATTTATTGTTCACTGTTTAATTTAACAAAATTAATCGATAATGTGTAACAATGCTAACGTTACATATAAAAATAAAGTTGAGATAATTTGTTATTAGAAAAATTTTAGTCTAAATAAATGGCATTTAGAGAGCATACTTTATCCATGAATAAATAATAGAAAAAAGATTACATACAAAATTACAAATTAATTTAAGAAATAATGAAATATATACATAAGAATATTGTATCAACGGCGGTAGATTTAACAATATTCAAACCGAAATAATGAACTTAAAATAATATTCAGAATTTATCTCGATTTCACGTCGATTCGTCGAGACACAGTAGTTTCTTACTAACGTAAAGCCAAGCAAAATAAAGAGCCTTGAAGTTTACTTTTCGTTCAAATTACTCGGCGGAGCTTTACGCGCGCGCCGAACAAGTTTCGCGAAGATAAACCCACGGAAATTGTTCGGTAGTTTTTAAAAGTCAGGATGAACGAGCTGTCAGAGACAACGAAGTCGACCTAAATACTCTCCTCAGGTTTTAGATTTCATCGAGGCACTCCATGGACTTAAACCATAGCTGTTTTCGCTCCCGTTTGTTAATTCAACGCTAAATAAAGATTTTCTGTGAAGGGCGTGAATAATTCTATTCTACTGCTATATCATTAAAATAATTCATATTATCTCGTTGTTGCATCATCATTAAAAATAATAACTTATAAAATTCCGCATAAAATTTATAATACAATAATTTCCAACGAATATTTAATTACACTTGAATATTTAATGACACTTGAATTGTATCGTAATAATTTAATTCATCAATCACGATCCATAAAGTAACAATGTAAAAAATTTCGTATAATAAATACTGCGCTACATCACTGTACAACCGCGTACATTCCGCCCAATGACTGATTTTTCATACGCCTTTTTTTTCCCAGGGAAAAATCGACCTCGCTTTAAAGCGTACTCATACCAAACTTCGAATCCTTATCTGGTCGGTAATTCCGATGCAGATGAGGTGGAATACATTATGATAATATTCCCTAATTTTCAGATGCGGGCAAGCCATCTCTGGTAGAAACCAACGCTCGGACGTTTCCCCGCTTCATAAATCAATTCATAAACTCGGAGGCGCTATATCGATCGCCGAGTGGAAGAAAATGAACGTTTTATAAAAGTGGATTATTCACATCTACCAAAGCATTAATTATTTTCGTACGGTAAAGATATTCATTGAGGCTGATTAATTTTTACCACACCTGGAAGCTTTCGCTTCATCGTGCAATATCCGCATAAAATTTGTTCTTTTTACGTTACGTTTGCATTATTCGTAATAAAAATCATATTATCTTACAAAGAAATATATTTATTGCTTGAATATTCCATACTAGCATTTTTACTGACTACAAAATTATTTACGCGTTATTTGTATTATTTTTTAATAATTATGTTCACTGAGAAAAATGTCTATTTGAACGCGAGAAAGAAATTTCTTCGATTCAAAGAAAAAATTTCTTTGATTTGAATATAATTTTTTTAAATCAAATAAATTTTTTTTTATTTAATTTAAAAAAATAATGTTTAAATCAAAGAAGTGACGTTCAAAAGAAATTTTTTCTTTAATCGTATAGCAAAGAAACATTTCTTTGAATTGAAAAAATTTTTCTCTAGGTGAAAATGGCGAAGATTATGATTATATTAATTAGAGTTCCGATTATCACATATTTAAAATATTAATAAATTTAAAGAAAATTTTGATTTGTCCATTTTCAACCAGGATTTCAATTAATTCAACCAGACGTTTCTCTTAACGATTACATCTGTCATTTGAAACGAATAAATGTGCGCAATTCGCATATTGAACTCGTAGAACAGAGCGGATTTCATCGAATCGATCGCATGACGATACAACTGGCAAGATATAAATTTGCGTTTACAGTTCATCCGGTTAGCAAATGGGCGGATCTAGCACAGCGATTACAGAATTTGCGAGTTAAAGTTTATGCACCTGCGAAGAACATGGTATCTGCATGTACCAGTCCAGCCTGGCTGCGGATGTCCCAATTCCAAAGTAAACATTTTCGGTCGAATGCACTGGGGTTACGCTCGCTTTCGCTTAACTCTAAAGTCTGACTTTGTTTTAGAATTGAAAAATATACTATCTAATTATTTTTAAAGGTCACACAATATAAAAATTTAAAATAAAGGATCCAAAAAGTAAAATAGTAGCAAATATCAATGATAAAATATCAATAATAAAATTGTTTATTATGAAATGTAAAAAGTTTGAAAATTAAATGCGTTTATATACATTAATATATTATAATATAAATAATAATTCGAAATTTATATTGTTTTATTATTGTTATTAATTGCTACGCAAATAAATAATATTGAATCTTTCATGATTAGTCTAAAATTCTTTCTAATCTTATTATACATAATTTTTATATTTTATGACTGTATATTTCTAATAATATTTTTCAATTAAAGTTTAAACAATTCCTTTTAAAAGTTCTAATTGAATAATTTGATTATTTATCAAAAATATGATTTTAACAAGGTATATTACATATATACCACTGGACCCGAAAGAGTTAATCAGTTTTTATTTTAATATTTATTAGCACGATCAAAAATCTGATTGTGAGCGGAAAATTCCGTCGGATGGTGGAAAGATATTTATACAATAATTTTTTACGGTGTTTGCTTGATCGCACGCATCGCTGTGAACAAAACTTTCTCGGATAATAATTCGCTCGGATAATTTTGAAGTTTTAACAGATATAACTCCGTTAATTGCAGACTGAACGCGCTAAAGTATTAGTTTTGGAATATTTATTAAAACATACCTGTTTTAATAGAAAGAGAACATGACAATAAAAGTTGAAATACTAACAAAAGTTAAAATCACAAAGGATAAGTTGTAAAATAAAACAAGATGAAGTTAATCCGCGAAACGGACATAATGATACCGTTCAAACTAACAGAATATGATCCGCAATTTATCTCAGTAACTCCCACATAATAAATGTTTTACATGTATATATTTACACAGATATATACGAGCCTCTCACGTATGGCATTCCAACGGAAAAATGTAATTATTCCTAATATCTATGCGTGCTACCATTAATATAAATTCCGCGCCTCGTGCGAACCGCAACAGAGTATCCTCCGTGAAATAAAGATAAATGACTGCCGACACGCAATATACTCTGCGTATTGGAAAAATCATTAAGAGCTGAAGAAACACATTGCGTTCATGCTCTGTTGATTCGAGCATTGTCCTACGAAATGCATTGTGAATCGAACACGAGGCAACCAAAAGAAAAAGAGATTGTTCGCTTTATTTGTAAAAGAGTAAAAGAAGAAGAACAAAAAAGCCAAAATAACAATGTTTAGAAAAGTATTCTATTAATATATTTAAAGGATTATTAAATATTTTAATCGATTAAAGAAATTTTTTTAATAATAATTATGTCCACTGAGAAAAATGTCTATTTGAACACGAGAAAGATTTCTTTGATTCAAAGAAATGTTTCTTTGTTATACAATCATATTATTATATTATTGTTATACAAAAAAAAATTTCTTTGATTTGAACATAATTTTTTTTAAATCAAATAAATTTTTTAAATTTAATAAATTACATTATTTAAAAAATAATGTAATTTAATTAATTTTTTAATATTTAAAAAATTTTTCGATTTATACTCTTTAAAAATACAGATTACATGCCACAAAGATAAAAAGCGCCTAATGCGACTTCATAATTTTCTTCATTTAGATAGTTTGAATAAATTTTTCAACTTGGAACCAATCTATCTATAAAACGAAAATGTTTAGGTATTAATAGATAACAATTGTCTGACAATTGAAGTGTGGATCAAATAATATTAACAGAATTGAATTATTAGACGTGTGAAACTGGCACGAAGGACAGCGCCTCTGGTGATCTCCTCTGAACGGAAGGGCCAGTCATGATCCGTCACTAACGACTAATGCCAGCAATTTGCGTCGACGCCAGGGGACGCAACTGAGAGAGCGATGCATGCACGTCATTCGACGTGATTTATACGACGTGTCCTGTTATAATACCGGCAGCCTATAATGCAACGCTATAACGTCCTATAGGACCGGAAGCGCGGGAAGTGCCAGGAGGTGCACCACGTGGTAATCAACATGAGCTACTGGCCGATGATCCCTAACCACTAATGGATCGTGCCAGGATGAGATGCGATATCGATTATTCCGATGAATACAGCCGATAATACAACATAGAACATGATTTAGTCGAATCGGAAAACAGGATACCTCACAATATAAATTATTACAGTTTAGAATTATAAGTGAACAATCCATAATTAAGAAGCATAGAGACGTTCATGAAATTGAAAAAAAAAGAAAACGAAAGAAGAAAGATGATTTATCTTGAGAATTGCTTAGATCAGTGATGCATAACCTGATGAGGTCCGCGATCGCAAGCTATCTGTTTTGATTTTTTTAAGATCTGCCGACTTATAGCCAAAAATATAATAATAAAATTATATTCTTTATTTTATGTAAACAAATTAAATATTATATAATCAGAAAAATTTTATCTATTGTACAATATTTAAAAATAACTCTAAAAAAAGGTTGCACATCCTAGATTGATGACGAAACACAACTTAGAGATATTTTTAAATCTTCACTGAAAAAAAAATTACTACTTTTAAAACTAAATTTTAATAAATAAGTATAATCTAAATAAGTATTTACTAAATGTAAACACATATTTATTTAATACAAAAATCATTAATTAATTTAACCATTATTTTTTTATTGAGTAAATATTTATTTATTGTAAATTAATATTTACTTACTGAAAGAAAAAATTGGTTGCTGCAACAATTTAAATAGTAAAATATGGCATAGCATTTTTATAAGGCTGCAGCAATTAGTTTTTGGTTGTAGCAACAAATTTTTAGTTGTGTTATTGAAAAAAAAGATTGCTATAACAATTTAGATAATAAAATATGGCACTTTTATATGGCAGCAGCAACTAATTTTTTATTGTAGCAGCTAATTTTTAGTTGCGTTAATCTATTGAAATCGTATACTGACATTGCGGATAGATTAACACAACTAAAAATTTGCTACTACAATCAAAAACTGATTGCTGCAGCCATATAAAAATGCTATATTTTATGCTATATTTTACTATCTAAATTGTTGCAGCCAATCTTTTTTTTCAGTACACAATTAGTACTATTCAAAGAACTGTATTAAGATTTGGTAAATTTTTTTCAGTATTGATTCGACGACTTCACGAGATATATTCTTAATCGATTTTTTGACATTTATTTCATTTGTCAAGATTTGTGAAGAAGATCTAATCACATTTTAATGCAGATTTCATAAATGTAATGATTTTAGAGCGTAATATTGCGATGAGAAAACACAACGTGGTGAAGGGAGGGGCGAAATGAAGACACTGATGAAATTAGAATTTCGACAGCTTGGAATAATGTGAGATAGGTTGTTTTCCCGCGGGAAACGGTGCCTGAAACTTGAGCTCTGAATTTCAGGCGACGATCGAAACCCTAACTTGCGTCGCGGAAAATAGGAAATGTCGCATGCAGATAAGCACTCCAGGATATTACAGTTCTCATTATCAAGAACGAAATTATGTTACTGTCCGCGAATAATAAGTATCCTACCAGATGATATTACAAGTTTTCTGCCGAGAAAAGAGGAAGAGTTGAAATTAGAAAAGAATGTCGATAATTTAATATAATTGTTAAAAATAAAATAATCAATTATTTAAAATTTAAAAATATGCAAAATAAATCAAAGTGATAAATTCAAAATTCAGTCGTAAGTCCCGAATGACGCACGATGTAGCATATGATATATTGCAAATGTAGAAACATCTTTTATACAGCCATCATAAAAAAAAAAAAAGAATGAAGTTTTGTCAGTTCGACAATATCTCTGTCATCGCTCGTGTATCGCATACGAATCGGCCAGAAATATCTACCACTTTTTACGGTGGTTACATAAAAAGCGAATTTTTTCCCGTGTATATCTGTATACGTACATTGTATGCAATGTGCGTACTAATCCAAAGGAAATGAATACTGGAGACCGATATCATGCTGCGTATTGATGAACATCTGCGGAATTCGCCGAGCCATATAGAAATTCGCTCCATACTATGAATTTCTCTATTCACGAAGGTAGTCATTTTCCCCCTTGGTGCGAAATTTTTCCCACGTTGCAAGGAAAGCAAACAGTTCTCCGGGAGCCACGACGGAAATATGATTCCCGCGACGTCTCGTAAAAACGACTTGGCTTCATTTCGTTGGATTATGCAATACCCCTTTCGCCTGATTTAATGCCAAGGCCAAGGGAAGGTACAGCATGGAAAAGTCGAGTCGACGAAAAAAAGAAGATGAATAAGGGAGTAAAACAGAGGTGACGAGAAGATAAAAAGAAATATACAAAGCTATTTACGAAAAAAGAAAAAGAAAGAGAAGAGAGAGAGAGAGAGAGAGAGAGAGAGAGAGAGGAAGGTAATCGACGGCAGACGGTGACTTCCGGAAGATTACACGAGCCGGAGGCTGCAGTTTACTCCATTTGGCAAGCTCGATATTCACCGAGGCGCCTTTTCAACCCGATTCCTCCCTCTCTCCCAACCCCCCCCCATCTTTCCTTCTCTGACCGTCGACGAATGAAATACGCTCTCGCCTGAATTTCAAACGACGCTGCAAATCGAATCAGGCTCGCTATGAATCTTCCGACGAGGCCGAGGAGAACAAAACTGGTGAAGTTTTGAGGAGGCAATGGGTGTGTTTGCACATTCGAGAGACAAGGGTGATTTAAAAGGCCGTCGCGACCGACGAGGGCTAATCAACTCCGTTGAATGAATAATGTCTTGAAATATATAACGATATCTGAAGGGATAACATGAAATAATGTGTCCTACTCTGACAAAGATATGTCTAAATGTAGAGACGGAACAAGATTATTTTTAACATGCTCTCTATTCACGAAATATTGATGCGCATAAATACATTGGTTAAACCTATAACGTATAATTCATTTGTTTAATGTTACCTTTAATTTCCCCAATAATGAATCAATCAAAATATTAAGACATGGATTTCAACCCAATTAATGGGATGAGAACATAATGAAATGCATAATAGTTAATTAACTTGATGTGCGGATTTGCGCACCATATTTACATGTACACTCGAAGGGAAACATTTCTCTGTATGTATGTGTATGTAAAAGCAACATGTATTGCACATCTATACATTAACTTTCACGTCGCGAGATAATTATTTCGGGCTTTCCGACTATCGGAATTTTGCAATCATTTTGCAATACGTTCAAGATACCTTGTAAAATTAACATCACTGTCATTGAAGTCCATATGGAATTGTATGCGACACTCGATTTTATTGCATTCCTTCACTCGTAACAAATCGAGAATCAAAATTATATGTCGCAAAAATAATTATTAACGCGAATAAACTATAAAGAAAAATGTATTGCTTTTTAAATTTTTTTCTGAATTTCTAAATTTTTTTTTCATCACAAATTTACATATTATAAATATAACAATAAATAAATTTTTTAATTATTCGGACTTTAATTTTAAGTCTATTTTTTCAAAATAATGTAACTAGTCATACAATCTTATTACATTCTATTCCTTAGTTAATATACGAGAAAACCACATTCGAAAAGGAATGTAAAAAATAATATACGCGTGAAATCGTTATCATAATTGTTTTCCTTTCCATATTCAATTAAAGATTATAGATTTGATAAAGACAAGATCTAATAATATGTTAATGTCTAATAGCTTAGAATCACTAAAGTACTGGCAAACTCTTGAAGAAGAGTTGAGAAGCAACTGGATTAGTTTCACAGCAAATTGGATGAAACCGTTCGATGAAACGGAAGAGAGAGTAGAAGGAAACTGAGATGATACTATTTCCTGAACACGCATTATACAAACGATTCTCAAAAGGAAGTTCGTGCGGACCAGACACTTTCAGATTCATCGTTTGCGTCTTGAAGGTCGGCGTACATAATTGCCGAAGTTAACCGATCAAACGATGATTAAGGAACGACGTGTCGTGAACGCAATCGTTGCTCGTAGATTAGATTCCAGTATCATTACTAGGAATGGCAAGGGGGATCGTTAGCGCTAATGACTCAGGGGCAAATAATTATCCGTTACGTCTTCTTGCGCGTGTAATTTACGAGGAGACACCGCGTACCAACGATATGAAACTGCAATTACGTCATCATGATAAACCTCAATGTAAGCGCTGAGATAACTGTCGCGCTATCTTATAAAACATTTGTAATATCGCGACTTGATTTGGTCAGCTGCCGTTGTCAATTTTCGAACTTGCACTTTCTTCCCAATGCTGGTAAAATCTTTGCTGTACAATGAACAATTTGTATCACGATAAATGAATCTGAACACATTAGTATATGGCACTTCTGCTGGCTACGTTTGCTGCATCATTATTATTATAAGTATTGTAGGCTTTATAAATCGACAACATTATTTAGGAACTTAAAAGTTCTAGCTGCTTATAATAGTTCTGTAATTTTTAATAAATAGAGTAGTTTCAGTCATTAAAAAAACCTGTTTCAAAATTAAAATTCATGCAGCGTTTCAGTTTTATCTTGCGTAAATTCTCTTACTTGGTATTGTTAGAAATTTATAATGCTATTTGAAAAAGATGCTGTCTTTTAAAAGCAAAAAAAATTTTAATATAATAGAAACAAGCAAACATTGTTAAAATATCAAAATGAAAAAAATATAGATTTCATGTCGTTATCGTTAAACAGTTTCTTGTGTTATTCTGTAGCTATTTGAGCATTGCAGTAGGAGTTGTAACAATAAATAATAATTAAATACTTCTTAAACAATCTATATCATCTGAGGAAGGCGAGTCTATGTATACCAAAGTGAAGCGCGCTTTTCAAGAATTCTGTTTATTCTAAAATAATTCTGTATTTATTTCTGCACACATTCTAGCAAGAATTTTAATAAATTTTCAACATTAATAAAATATTTCTCAAATTTAAATAAATTATTTTTGTTTATTTAAATTAGTATAGTCAAGAATTATAGAATTATTAAAAATAAAGTCAGACTTTTCTCGATAGTTTGAGTTCCCTCGAAATGATACGCCAGCTTTGCGCTACATCGGTAATGTATACGGCAGCTGATCAATTTGCAGAAATGCAAATTCCTGCATTGCGGGAACTGTTAATCGTGTCATCTGTGTAATTAATGGGATAAATGCCTTCGATGAGATATTACCGTCCGCATTTAATCATATGCAAATACGCTCTATTTTCGAACCGAGAGAAAAATTTAAGCGGCCACGTTAATATCAATCAAATAATATTGAAATAAAATTGATATAAAATTGATATAAAATTCTTATCAAATTTGTAAAAAAACTTCAAGCAAATATCACGATAAACAACAGCTTTATA
>Ga0157363_1001039_pt1 | contig 22508 bp, 18 predicted proteins | sample AttsexASBM1_FD_111477 | JGI IMG/M metagenome (GOLD analysis project Ga0157363, IMG submission 111477) | Fungus gardens microbial communities from leaf cutter ant in Ribeirão Preto, State of São Paulo, Brazil - Atta sexdens ASBM1 | ecosystem: Host-associated > Fungi > Mycelium > Unclassified ... | reverse complement strand
GCTACATCAACATATCAGTAGTAAAAGGAAATGTCAATATTCAGTCTTCGTAAAGCCTCCTTCTCAAGATCTTATAATACATGTCAGCTAAAATAGGAGACAATGATGAACCCAAGGATGAAAACATTACTTATAAATTAGTCATTAAATGTAAAATAAGTTGACTTTAATATTAAATTTAAGGCTATTAAAAATTTATTTTTCGGTATGGAGCATTTTTTTTCCATGTAATGCCATTTGGAATAAAGCGACATCAAGCGAGATTAATGTCATATCTCTACTCAGACAAATTCAATTTGTTAACAATAATTAAGCTGTTTTCAATTACTTATTACTCATTACTCAATTTTATTGAACAGATATACATTAAATCTAATTGCGTTTGCTCTCAAACCTACATCTCACATCTAAATAAATATTAAAGATTGTGTTTAAAAATCGGAGAGACAAAGAATATATAGTTGCGTTCTCACAAGAATGAGCGATGGAGGGGCCCATTCTTTATTTTAAGTATATTCACAATGACACGCGCTAAATCAACTGGGACGTAATATCAGCTTCATAACGACATGTTGCGTTAATGAACATCAGTACACATTCACTAGAAATATATATATATTTTTTTATCTCTTTATCGACCAGTTTAAAACCATTCTACTTTAAATATATATATATATACTTGCACTTTGTAATTATAACATTGAGAATGACCCAATTAGGTTCGAAACGCTGTTTGTTATTTTTAATTTGTCTTAATTCTTTATATTATAAAGCTTTTGAAAAGACTGTGAAATCGAAATGTTAATCACTCGTATTTGTAAGAGAAAAAAATATATAACTTTAAACACGTTGTCATTCTTGTTCGTAATTGCTCGTAATACAATAATTATTATCGTTTTTAATATTTTATTTATTGCTAAGCAAGAAAACGAGCCATTTTTAACTTATTAATTGTTAACTTGAAAAAAAATTCGGTACGAAAAATGTAGGTATTCGAAATATTTACAATGAAATAAAATGAGATGTGAAACATTAAAATCGATCTATTAGTTAAATAGAAAAAAATAAAAATCCATCAAAAAGGTTTTTTTTCATTCGCTCTCTGTTCATTGAGATTTAAACACAAAGCTTCAAAATTTTCATAAAATGTAGCCTTCATAATGACGAACAAATCTAGCCTTGAACGAGCCTGAAATGTTCATTAGTTTTTGCAAAAAGTCATTTGTTCACTAAAAACCTGTCTGCGGAAAATTTAATTCCTTCATTTTTAAGCAGTCACACATCAATTTACAAGGGTGATTTTTCTTCTTCAAGAGTTGCACTATCATATACTTAGTAACAAAACGATTTTTTGCAGTTAAATTATTATTAAACGATTTTGAAAAGTGGACATCTTTTTCGTATTAAAAAAATGGAATAATTCCATTAACATGCATTATATCAAATAGCCGTGCGAAACATTCGACAGCTGACATTTTACATGAACAATGAATTTAAAAAAAAAGATTACTCTCCGATTATTAGAAGCTGAGATAACAATCTTTGTTCAAAAAATCACTCATCTGTGACTCTAATTTTTAAGATTAAAATTTTCGTTTTGCATCAATTTAAGGAAGAATAAAATTTATTGTTAAAAAATTCTCAAATTTTTTGCTGCCGAAAAAATTTGTTCAAAAACTATTCGAAAATTGAGAAAGGCAGCGCACCGAGCGGAATGGGAGAGAAACCGGGCCACAGTCGAGTGGAGATTGGGCCGCTCGGCGACTCGTGCGTATCTGATTTCATGTGATAAAATTTGTTAAATTTACATTTTCTTAGCAATAAATTGATATAGAAACATGATATTTTTTAAAATCTGTGATAGCTCGACGAGATATAAAAAATAAAAACGAGATATAAATAGCTTAACTAAATGTTTTGCAAAGCGTTTGCTTAGAATTGCAGTGCGCCGCACTGAGTCGTCGCAGCTGCTCGGAGCGCGCGGCGGGGTGCCGCGATACGATTAAAAATACGTGCTCTTAGGCATAAATCAGACTACGCATTGAAGAATGAGATCGAAGATTGAAAGATTGAAGTTTAACCAATCATGAACCTTGACCAGAATAAAAGGAGCCAAAATTTCTTCGTCCTCATTGATGAAATTTTAATCTTTAATCTTTAATTTCAATCTTCAATGCAGTCTGATTTCGGCCTTACAAACTTTTTCCCCCTATAATGAATGTTATTTCCCCCTATAATGAATGTTATTTCTTATTCTTAAGCTCTGTTACGTCCAATAGACTCCCACGATTCTTTTCTTTCGTGAAGATCTGGAATTGAAATAAAAAGACAGTTGCTAATAACGCACAAGTTGAGTTATAGTCTAGAGAAGATTAAATATTTTCTTTTCCCACACTAAAAACTGAAGAATCCAATATCTTTTCATAAATGTCCGAGATAAATTAAAAATCGATGAATATGCACGAGCGGCGGGACCAAAAGGACACCGAGTTTGTGTTCGGACACTGCGGCTAAAATAATAATAAATATGTCATTGGACCATAAGCATAAGACCGGCACCAAGATACTTTTTAACGGTCAAGTCGCGAACGATTCTCACGAGTCCGTGATCATCAAATTCAAGAAGCAACACGCGACATTCAGGAGTAGATTCTGGGTGGTCTCGGGCCATGCGCTTTCTTGACTGCATTTTCCCATAAATATTAAAGTCATAAAATTTAGGAGAACTTTTCCACACTACAAACTCCGGTCAATATCCTTTCCTTCCCCAAAATCTTGACTAATCCGAGAGCAAAGAAAAATCCTACTACTAGTTAACGAAATCTATTCCACCAATCCGAACCTGAGTAATCGAGGATGATTAGTATAAAAACCGCGGATCCGCGACCATTAGTGTGATTCTTCTCTAAGTTTTGGGAAGCTGTAATTGTCGGGACTTTTGAAAAAGGCTTCATTCGATTTTCGAAGCCCTTTTTGTCCAGTAGAGTGAGTGCAAAATCAAACTATCAACCTAAAACCAACGGGACTGTCAGACCGGGGAAATTAACAAAGCGGACCTAGTACCTAGCATCTCACAGTTGATCCTCTCCGACGGTTTCTCGGGCGTCTTATATATCGTTATCGCCAAGTAGTAAGTTTCGATTGTTTTCATTGCAGTACACTGGGTGGTCCCTCCTCTTTTATATCCTCTCTCTTTAAAGACGGCCAAATTTTTAGTACGCAATTCTTCCGCCTCTCGTCACCTAGCAGGGATAATAATAATAACGCGCGTCGACTCGTCGCCCGTGTTTGCTCTAACACCGCGGAAAACTCTAGAGAACAATCTCCGCTAAATCAAGCTTGTCCAAAAAGAGATTCCGGTCATCCAGTCTCCACCCCTGACTCTATCGTCGTTATTAGAAATATCTTACTCCCCTGTCTCTGATATGTCTCCAGATTTCTTCGATGACCTCTTCTCGTCCAATCCTCTTCTGGTTCCACATCCGGTATCACAATTATATTCATAATTGAGGAATATCCTCGAATACTACCCCTTCAATTCCTCGCGTTCAAACCAACACTTACTTTCCTCCTGGGGAACTTACTTCACCTTTCTCTTCTCTTTCATAACGCTCATCAATTATTGAAATACATGTCCTATTTCATCCTTTGTACTAACGATCAAATAATGGTCATCATCGTGGGATTCAGTTGCCTATTTTCAATCTCCATACCATCCCTCATTTCCATTGATCCTCTTTCCCTTCAACCATATGATCCTACACAATTTTAATTTTCTCTCCTCCTTTCAAACCCTCCTCGCACAAAATAATGTCTGTATAACATACACTCTTTTTCCACACACATATACATACACGCGCGCGCGCTCACACATACATAAATCCGTACTCTACATACTTCAGAATAGAGAACCAAAGGCTATTTTTATACTTAAGAAAAATGTTAAATATTGCTTTTATTATAGTACTATTAAATTATATCCTACTACTAAATTATATCCTTTGTTAATTTGAAAAACCTCTCCTTGTATTTATTATAAGCTCTCCCGCGGTTGTACTTCTTCCTCTCTCCGGTCACTTAGATTAAATTTCATGACCGAAAGCATACGAATGCATTGGCACATCTGACATTAAAATGCACCCCTTCCGGCACACTGACCCAGTTTGGACCCTTTAAATTAAAAGTTCGTCCAATTCATGTGTTCGTTTAGCAGAGCACGGGTTGAAGTTTCCACTTCGTCCTCCATTCGATCCTTGATTCGTTAGGAACCTCAGGACGAAGCGAAGTGCCTTCCAATCTGCGTCGGTCCTTCTCCATAACTGTCTTGCGGTCCAGAGTCTGGACATGACCAAATTGGTCTAATAATTCGGTTTCTATTACGTTCACCCCCTCAACTCCATACATGGGGAGCTTGGACGTAACAGATCCTTAAGCATCTTTTAAACCAAAAAAAAATTTTTAATTTTTTGGAAATTCTAGTGATTTTACCCCTTAAAACTACTATGAGATTCCTTAACACTATGAGATTCCTATGAGAGAGAATTAATTCTTGCCTTCATTTCTTGCCAGATGTAAACATATAAACAATTGCATTAAAGAATCGATAATTATACAGTTTAGCACAACCTTAAAAATCAATAAAATTAGGCTTATTTGATGCGGTTTTGCATGATGAAAGAATCTGGCAGAAAAAGCGTCACTCTAGTCTGTAAGCCGAGATATTGTGAGTTAAAGTTGAAGTATTACTACGTAACGCGATCATTAATCTGTTATATAGACAGTAGAGTATATAGACTAGTGCTTATCGGGGCGGTTACGCCATCCTCAACAAAAAATAAATAATATATTCTACTCGCTTGGAGCCTAACCGCCTAGAAGTTACAGTGTTCTCTTGGAATATTTCTAATTCATGTGAAAAATCCTTCGATTTGCGTTTTTAGAAGGACTTCTTTTGGAGGGCAACGATTAGCTTTCTTCCAATTATTTATAATTAAGTGGACCAAGATTTATCGGATAAAACTGGTTTAATTCAGTAAAGAATATGGACAAATCAATACAATGATTTTATCATTTCTATGATCGAAACAAAAGTCAATAGCGCGTCTTTTGTTTTTATAAACAGCCGTCGTTAAAGAGTACATCAAGTGCATCGAGATGGCAACGAGTTTAAGAGTAGCGCCGAATAGTACAAGTAGCGATTATCCATTTCTGAAGACAGTGGAGTATGAGAACAGTCTTTTTAGAACAGTATTTTTACTATCTAGGCTGTAGGTTACTAATTTCTAAGTTAGGCCTCAAACAGTAGGATATGTTAGTTTTTTTATTTGGGCTCGTTTCGGATTAATAAGCACTACTTTTTATACACCCCACTGTCCATATAATAGATTTTCTAATCTCAATAGTTGTCAATTTTAATGCTTAATATCTCGGTTCGCAAGGCAGAACAAACACTTTTTTACCAAATTCTTTCATTTTGCAAAAACACCTAATGATTTTTGAGGAGGTCGTGCAAAACTATATAATTACCGATTTTAAAGCTATTTTTCCTGCTGAAGCAATTTTGTTATAAATATTCTTCTTCTTCTTATCCTTTTTATGGGCAACCTAACAGGTTGAACCAGATCATTGCGAATTCTGGGGATGTCGACTTTGTGCGAAAATACACTGGTTAAAATAGTTGCCATTCCCCTCAGACCGGATGCCTGCTGCCACCCAGCGGTGGTCGCGTGCCATGGAAGAAAGAGGAGGGATATAATATGTTTAAAAAAATAGATCATTGGGCTTCATAACAGCTAAGAGTAAGCGATATAGTTTAGTGAGAGAGGAAAGGGAAGGGGATAGATCTTGTGGGGTCTAGAAAATTTTTTCTATAAAAATTTCCCGTATTTACTTAGAATTTGAACTATATTTCTTACAATGAAATATAACATGATTATTGCTCTGGCAAAGATCCCCACAGGGACAGGCGAATGATCGATTATATTAACCCCAGAGTTTCTTATTAAGATTGATATGATTGAACCTAAAGCGATTCATAAGCACAATTGTCTCTCTGCTGAAAGAGACTTCGTGAAATCAGGTTCTCCAGGATGTATGGTATCGCTTATAATATATTATATCCTTGGAGACGGGAAGCGTTTTCATATATCCTTCGAACTAAGCATAGGTACGACTCTTCGATTCGGTCAAGAAATTTTTGTAAGACACGCGATACGTCGGTGAGTATCCATTCAGCACTGCTTGGTCACTGAATCCGCAGCTTCGTTACCTGGGATACCGGAATGGCAGGAACTCAGAACAGGATAATCTCCCTGCCTTGCTAATAAGTCTGCTTGATAAAATAGATATAATTGCGGTGAGCTTTCCCCGTGTTCTGAACTGAACCAAGAGACTCCTGGAGTCCGAAAAAATAACACAACGCTGCTGTCCAAGATCTGGCAGCAAGAATGACTCAGAGCTCCGTTGAGAAAATGGACGTTTCTGCGGGGAATCTGTGACTGAGATGTTGCCAAACATCTCGGAAGAAAAAATCCCGGCTCCAACAGCCCTCCGAATTCTTTGAGCTATCCATATAGAAAGACATGGCGTTCTGCGTGTACTGAGAGGATTTGTGTAAAAAGTCCGCCATAATTAAATTGCTGTATTAATAAATTAAAACTCTTTTGGTCACATGTCCTTGACATATGTTATTTCCTGGGCATATACCTTATAAGTATGCCAGAAGGCAGGGGATAGGTAGAGCGATGAATAATTCGCTTTTCGTGATGACTAATAACGTAGTGCTTGAAGGGCCTGGAGCTTTGAATTCATCTTAAGATTCCTTCTAATGGTGGTAATTTTAAGTTCCTCCAGTGCTGCGTACGCCAAGTTGAATTTGTTCGCCACGGCCTTACAAACAAATTTAGAAGCAATTAGATTAAATCTAATATTCATTTTGAATTCTTTGACCTTACTAAGCATAACATTGATGAGTGTCGAGATACGATATCCATCTTTTTTAATTACCCTGCACTGGAGACGCTGCAATTTGAGGAAGTCCGCCGTAGAAGGATCCCACGAAAAGAATTGACAGCCAAAGACATACAAAGTATTCTACGGTGCTTCAGAAGGTGAATCTGTAGATAGATAAAAGGATGAGATTCCCATTTAATATCTGAGAGCGCCGAGGTGATACCGCAAATTCTTCTGCCTTGTCTATTAAATAACGGAGGTGATGTTTTCTATTAAGTTTGTGATTTAGGATGACAATGTGAGTGAGCTCTAGGTATCGATGCTCCGCTGATGAAGGCAAGCGGCTATCTTCATAGAATAGCCTTCCGAAAAAATAATCCAGTTAGACTTATGTGAGGACACTTCTAGATTCCTATTTTAGATATCCAATTGCCCTGTCAAAGGAAGTCTGAATTGAAGAGATAGCGTCTTCCAAATTCTGTTGTGTAGAGTAGAGGATAACGTCATCTGCATATTACAATAAACGGATGAAAATGCTGGTCTAAAGCCCTTAAGTATAAATCAAAAAGAAGAGGTCTCAAGATAAATCCCTGAGATGTTCCTTTAAACGAAGTATAATTCCCCGTCGATAACGAAATTCAATTGCCTATTACTGATTAAATTCTCAACAAACTTTCTGAGAGGGGAATGTCTATTTCGAAAAGGTCAGCCACAAGAATGTGAAGATCGATATTATCAAACGCTCTCGCAATATCCAGAAAATCCGCTACTGTGTGGGAGTCCGATTGAGAAAGCCCGTTCTAACCGCAGTGATAAGAACAGTTAGAGTGTCATCACAGGCTCTAAAAGGCCTAAAGCCTGACTATGTTGGAGGAAGAATAGACCGAGACTCGAAACCAACTTAGTCTGTAGTATAGCATTCGTTTCATGAGTTTGCATAAACAAGATATGAGGAATATGATTCTAATCGCGTTACCGTGTTTTAGAAATCAATTCTACCAGCGAGTTTTTCCAGGAAAAAACCCCTTATCAAGTATTTCATTGTAGACATCTAGCAAGCGTATTAAGAATTCCGCAGGAAGATTAGCGATCATGGAAAAGTCAACCTGATTCAATCCTGGAGCCGAATGCTTCTTAACAGATTTCAGAGCGTTTCTTAGCTCTTTAGGAGTCAAAGGATTGTCCAGTCAAGAGAGGGTTCGTGCGATCCTCCTGCTTTATTTCTTTATGGACTTGATACGATCATAATAACATGACGGCAGACAGAGTTTAGAAATCGAAGTGTTTGAAATCCTGCAACTGTTGATAATTTAGTGCAATATTTCTGCGAAAGCTTTTGATAAGGGACCATTATTTCTGGCTCATGGTGGTTCAGCTGTTAAAGCCACCAACCAAATCACGTCACCCTTTATGTTTTTGTCTGCTAGACGCTTGATGAATGAGATTGGCTTTTCGAAACTCTACAAAATTATTCCTGTTGGAGTGTGAGATGAAACTTCGTACAGCTCGTCCTCTATCCTCCACCACCCTGGCGTACTCCTCGTTCCATCAAGGTGGAGCGTCCAGATTTTTACCCTGCACACTGCTACGCAGAAAGCCTTTGCTTTCCAGTACGAGACTCTTGACAACATCGAGTAGATTGTATAAGGATGTTGTATCGCCCGATCGGAACGATCTCCTCTTCTGGAGAAGATGTCGCAGAAGATAGTAGGCGACGATATAATTCATCGAATTCCTTTTTTCTTAAGGAAAGCTTGTAATGAAAGTTGGATTTAAGGCAAACTTGAAAGTCAATTTGCGTGATCACCGGAAAATGGTCGCTGCTATGAATGTCCTTGTCAAGTAAGAGTCACACATAGTGGCCAACTGTGCGGACGATAAAACTAGATCAGATTGAAGTGGGTGAAGTCGAAGAAAGCAAATGCGTGGGAGTAATTCATTAAGAACACCAAATCAAAATCTTCGATGGCCATCATGAGCTTCCTGCCCGAAGCAGACTCTTTTACTGAGGGATGTTCAATCCCGCTAAATGTCACTGCATCATAGGCCAAAATTCTCTTGTACAAGTGTGCAAACGCCCCTGTATGCTATCGCCGGCTTATGCGATATCTTTTCTAAAAACCTTAAGAACCTTAAACTTTGAAAAATTACTAAATTGCTTTAGCAGGAATTCCTGCAAGCAGAGTACATCATATTTTCTAATAATAACTAGCAGCGAGGGAAGATTGTAGCGAATGCCACAACAGTTTCACTGAAAAGCTCTTATTTGATTCACGGGCCTGCCGAAGGATATACGCAAGCCACTGGTGGAGCCCTCCCTCCCCGCCCTCCCTGATCTCGAAGAAGGGGGCGCTCCTTCGAGACAAACTTCTGCCTCAGGGGAGAAATGAATTAAGGAGAATCCCCTGGGGTTCGCTAGCGCGCCAGAGTCACTATTAATTTGATAGAGCAATTCAATTCCGAAAACCACAACCATAACCATTATCATAAGCTGCGTATGTCAAAAAAATTATTAGATTGAGTGTAAAATGGAGTGGGGTTATCTGGAGAGAGTTATCACCGTCTCCCCCTCCCCCCATGAGGAGTAAGCGGAAACTGGAAGATGTTACATAGGTTTTTGACTAAATCCATAATTACGCCCAGAGCACTGGATAAATCGTTATTCTGAAAATGCGCGAGCAAGTCAAAGAACTTGAAGAGAAGATTCGTGAGGCTACTGTTTTTGTTACTTGCTCCTTGAGAATCTCGCTGAGAAGGGAGGACGCCTTGATAAGCGACTTCATTGCCAAAAAAGTGGAGGACTGTGAAATTCGTATAGCGCATTATGGTGCGCTTCTCTGTCGAGATTTACTTCCTTAATATGAGATATGCCTTGTCGTTGGTGACCAGTTATATTCCCACGAATTCTATTAAAAACCTGCCTATCAGAGGGGGGCGAGGGGATCTTATTACACTGGCATAAGACTATATCTCGGGCCAGTCACCTCCTCATCTGAAAGACCAAATCTGATATGACTCTCAAAGGAATGCCTTTCTCTGGGAGACTTCCTCCTCGGAAGATAAGGAAAGTTATTATAATCAGGACTATGATCATCAGGCGAACCAGGCGAGCTAGAACTAAGGATGCTGCTATTAACTATTCTCCTGGCGTCGGCGATTGAAATATTTTCGACCGCCATCATGCTCATTATAACTCCTGTGTATAACGGGACAGTTGCTTGTTGTGGCTCAGTGTTCACTCTGGCAGTTGATACACTTGGGGGGCTTCTCTTAAAGATGGCAATTGCTGTTTATCTCACTATGTGTCTATTTTTGCCACAATACAAGCACCTCGGTATACTTTTGCATGAGTACTATTAACATGTTCTACACGATGGCAGGTATAGCAAATGTTGAGGAATGAAGGGACTTCATGACTAATTTTAAATAGGTATTTCTTGGGGAAGAATTTTACCCGCAAATTTAATTCGGATTGTTCTAGAAGGACTGTATTCTTTACCTTCGTTTTCGATTTGCGATTTAACCTTTGCACATACTAGGAGTACAAGTATGAAATGACGATTTTTTTTCCAAAAAAAACACGTTAAATTCGGAAGAATGATAAAAAGAGATTTATTCAAAGTATGCCATTGTTAGTTACACATTTTTCCCATCTTTCGGGCAATTTGTGGATACCACGCCAGTAAAAATCTTCCCCTTTTGCCGCGAAACATTCATCGAGCCATTTTTTCACATCTTCGTACGAACCAAAGCACTGCTCAGCAAGTGCGTGACCCATCGATGCAAACAAGTGATAATCGGAAGGAGCCAAGTGAGTAAGCCGCATGGGGTAGAACTTCCCAGCTGAGTGCTTCCAACGTGTCCCGAACTGGTTTTGCCGTATGTGATGGAGCATTGTCATGAAGAAAAATGACCTTGTGTTGCCTCTTTTGGTATTCTGGTCGTTTTTTAAGCGAATGGTTCAAATTGATCAATTGTTGTTGATAGCGTTTGATATTAACCGTTTTGCCAGGCTTCAATAGCTCATAATAGATCACACCCTTCTGGTCCCACCAAACACGGAGCATCTTCCTGCCAAAGCGATTCGATCTTGCGGATGGTGCACCTGGGTGCATACTCATCATCTACTCATGATTTTTTGCGCTTGGGATTCTCAAAAAAAATCCACTTTTCATTCCCAGTAGTGATGCAAGAACTGACTTTCTTCTATATCGTTCGAGCAAAATTTCACATGTGTTTTTGCGCCTTTCCATCTGTCTCTCGTTCAATTCACCCATCTGCCAACTTTTTGAATCTTTCCCATCTCTCGTAGGCGATTGGAAACAGCTTGTTGACTAACGCTCAATTGCTCTGCGAATTGTTTTTGTGTTTGTGAATCATCTTCATCCAACAATGCTTGCAATTCCACGTCTTCGTATTTTTTGAGCGATTTTTCATGTTCCTTGTCTGCAACATCGAAATCTCCAATTTTGAAACGCTAAAATCATCATTCACACCTTTTTTGCGATGGAGCATGTTCCCCATAAGCTTCTCCAAGTAATCGGTATGATTCCGCAGCAAATGAAATTTCTTCAAATGAAAACAAAAAATTAATGCTGTCCGCGAATGCTCCTTATTTGGTATAAATTTCGTAGTAAACACAGCAACACAATACGCCATCTGTTTCTCAAATCGTCATTTCATACTTGTACATCTGGTACAAGATTTTTGCTCTTGACGATTTCAAGTAGTTCATATCAACCTGTTGCGGGACATCCTAATTGATGCTCGTCCTTAATATCTTAAAAGCAGGAATAAATACGTGGAGGTTATGTTCAATAAAGACTGAATTTTCTACCAGCCTGTTAGCCGCTATGGCCGAATTAACCTCGATGAGAATCTTGCCCCTGTCGATCTTTTTGATTTCTTGGATATCAAGAATCGGATTTTGCAATAATGCTATTAATAAGAGTAACACATAATACATTTTCTCTGTTGTTTGAATGTACATACACTGTATACGGGCCAAGATCACGCGGATCGTAACACGAGATTAGTATTTACGTCATTAGCTGAACAAGAGGTACTGAGTGCACTTGCTGTGTTGTTGCTGGAATTCTGTCTAGCAATCTGATTCGCAGAAGGCGCCCCCGTGAGCACTGGTGCGCTCGTGCATTTCTTGGCGGGAATTATCCGCTCGTTATGATTATTCTCGTCTCCCATTCGCTTCCTGGATGCGTTTCATAATCCATATTATATGTCTTCGTTTGCAATGACCGTCGAGGATGATTCAAGGACTTCTTGACTTTCCGGAATTATGCTTTTATGTACAATCTCACAATTGTCCCACAATTCTCACCAGCACTATTTTTTGTTGTAACCGTGTCGACATTGCTATGCGTAGGGTCCGAAGCATTAATTCCCGCTTCTTTCTCTTCTTCTTTTAAAAGGTCCTTTAAAAGGAATTGCAACTCTTCTTCAAATTGAAAAGAATTTCTGATTATTGATAGACTACTTTTCGAGATAGAAGGATCATAAATAAAGATCGAAGGATCGAGAGAGAAAAAGAAAGAAGCATCACTGTCGCCCCCCCTCCCCACCCACCCAGAGGCCATGACGCCCCGAGAAAAACTTATTCACATAAATGGATTGAAGTGAATTGATTGAAGTGAATTGATTACTGACTCTAGCAGAAAAGAATAGAATATGTCCCGAAAAGAGCGAATGACTAACACGGGAGAGAACGAACTATCGCGCACTTTTCACTCGAAATATTGTATCACAACACGAGGGAGGTACGATCGACTCGATTCTTTGACTCGCACATTGCGGACATTAGGCTTCACCCAGCCAGTTTGATCTTCAGAGTTTGGACACTTTTTGTTATGAGTGATATGATCGGAAAAGAACCAGGAGTACCGAAATACTAGGCTAAGTTCAGAATAGTTTTCCAGATGTACCCAGATGTCATTTTATCCCTGTTGTTTACGAATATTAAACAAGAAAAGAACGTCTGGGTGCACCTTGATGATAACTGAACGCAGCCCTAGAGAACCTATCGATCATTTTAACGGAATTTCCGTGATCGTAGTGCCTGAATCTTATTTCGGTCAAATACGACATTTAAATATTTATTTTTAAATGTCTGGAAGGCTTACAAATGTTTAGTACTTCATAACGAAATACTAGTACAAACGATTCCATGTATGAACATTGTTGAATTTAGATCCGGCTGATTATTTCAGTCAAGTACATGATTCAAAAAGAAAATTCATTAATTATAATTAATAGACTTGCAAATCTTTTTAATTGTATAATTATAATAAACACTTCAAAAACTCTTCATACGAAATACAAACAATTTAAAATAGTAATATTGTATTTACAACCGGAGGATTTGTTCGATCATGTACATTCGAATATTTTTAGTAACTAATAGAGAGCCTCACAGGGAGAGAGTGAGAAATTGCATCACGTGAATGCCTATGGAATTTTGATGTCCATACCCAATTAGAGGAGGTAGGTCACCTAATGCAATTTGCCACTTTCTCCTTATGTGCTCTCTAGAAATTAATATCTTGTTAATTATTATGAAAATTGCAAAATGGCCGCTCTATCAGCACACAAAATATTTAACTGTCCTTCTGAGACATTCTGTATATTCATGCATGAAAACTTTTTTATTCAAAACTTTCGAAACACTTCTTCATTCACGGCGCAATAGTGGGAATAGCTTCGCTGATAAAACTTCGCTCATGAAAAGGATTCGAGGTTTCAGCGAAGAGCGTTTCAACGCTGCTTCATTTTCAGAGAAGTGGAGGGTCTTGGCCATCGCTGCATGAAATTGTACCTTTATTACTTATAGTTATACATAGTTATACTATGGACTATTCGCTTTGGCGTTCATAACGCTTTAAGCGTAAAGCGGGGAGCACAGACTTTTGCATAATGTATAATACGTAATGCATAAGAAAAAAAAAAAAAAATTAAAGTAGTCCGTTTTCTTCCTTTTGTTACGTCCCAGGGGGAATTCGACCGGTTCGATCCAACCTGAGACTATGGTGAGATCCAGAATTCGCGGTTCCGGATGCTGAAGTAGCTACGATTGATTTTGTCCAGCTTACTGATTGGCTAGATATGAGCGTTAGAAATAACAATTATAGTCAATTCTGAATTGTTCCATGGCTGCTCTCCTGTTCCTCTCAAATATACGAGAAGTCTTTCTAAGATTCCAGGGCACTCGGAACAATCTGTGACCGCGCAAAGAGTAATGAGTATCAAAAAACACGCATGGCAAATCTCAAACCGCTTGGGGTAGCCGAGGACGTAATGTCACAAAACCCCGGAATAATTCTGCTTCTCGTGAATGGGTAACGGGAGATAAAACACTCAATGCATTTAATCGTCCCGTTCTCCTTATGTTGATAAAATAAGGTGGATACGCAGCAACCACTACAGAGCCACGCGACATAAGAATTGATCACCAGGAGTCGAGTATCAATAGAGGCGCGCGAATGCGAGAATACGAGGCACATGCTCTGTGATTCATGACATCGAGGTTTCAATTAGCGAAAAGTAAAATAGAAGCTTTGTTACCTGGAGATGCTCAAATGGATGCTCTGCGGTGCTTCTAATTGCCAGCAAGAAGGAGAAATAGTTGCAGTACTAAGGCCTCTGTTGCTTCCTGGACGAATCCGATTGCTGATTTCGGTCGTACTAATAGCTACGCGCGATCGCTTTTCATTGGTATTTTGTAACGAATGATTATATCATCGATGTTAATAATTAGTGAGAAGATGGAGATAACCACTAAGCATTCTTTGATTAAAGTTAATTAAATATATAAAGTTAATTAAATATATAGTATATTTTAAAACAATTCATTTTAGTACATTGATTACCGGGGTGATAATTATTTCTTACGCGAGTTTAATTCAATTTAGTCTAGTTTAATTCAAAATTGGATTACGTACTAAGAATTAGAACTTGCAATTATTAATAGAATTAGGAATTGAATTAACAAAAGAGAGTTGTGTTCGGATTTAGAATAATAATTCACATGCGGCGCTTACTTAGAGCGGCGAAAGTGGCCGGATAATGAAAGGAGATTGAATCTCGTGAGCGTTCACTACATACCACTCACTGCCTTCTTCTGATCTCTTTTATGAGCGCTCCCTTTCATCGACCGTGCCGCCATTGGTAAGAGAGAAGCGTCAGATATTCCAAGAGATGCCCGCATATATCACTCGGGATTAGTAAGTTTGTTCAGAAAAGTTATTGGATAAAAAAATGAAATTATTGCAGACGTGACACTTTCCATGAAATAAATAACTCTGATTGGTCGAATTTCTTATGCCTTCTGTGTTATGCATAAAAAAATAAATTAATCAAAGTCCTTTATTTCCTTCTTTTCCTTTTATGAAATAAAGGATTTTGGTTGATTGATTTTCTTAAGGCTTAAACACATAGGCACAGGCAACAGGGAAGCTCTGGAATATAATAGCTTACTCTGATTGGACGGATCATTATTCCCTGTTGCTTATGCCTATTGTCTATACCTATTATGTTTAAGTCTTTATACTTTATGTTTTATGCGTTATGCAAAAGTCTGTGCTCCCCGTTTAAAGTCAATATGGTGATAAGATTCTAATCCAGCTAGCAATCCATCAAGAAAACAAGCATCGTGTGTCGCAGGCTTTACTTAAGCACCGTTTCCATCCTTATTGCTCATTAAATATTAAACAAGGATAATTGATGCTCACAAGCATCGTGTGCAGGCTTAATATTATTCCATGTGGCCATTTTTTATGAGTTTTGGCATACTCATTTTATTTAAAATTTATATGAATTTGTAAAAACATAAATTTGATTGAAATAAAACAAATAATTGAATAAATTATGCCAAAAGTAGTATCGAGAAGCATTATATGCTCCGATACAAAAGATCAAGAAGAATACAGCGAGGAGAAACCATTACACATTTATTACTGTGTATGTGGCCAAATGACACTAATTTTAGGTTAGAATTATTATATTTATTGATTTCTAAAAATTTATAGTAATTTATAATGCAAGATATAGTTTTTTTTGCATTTGTGTGTAGAGTTAAATTTAATTTCAGACTATTATTTGAATATGTAGAAAATTCTTATAAAATGATTTTATTTCGAAGTATGGTATATATCAACATCAAAATTATTAGTAACATAACTTATTGAATTTTATTATTTAAAAGTTCGTGTGATTAGTTTCAACAATTGAAGGCTTTGTAACAAGCAATATAATATATAATATTTATTAATATAATTTCACTACAACCATTAAATATAATTCAATCTAATACATTTCGACTTTTGCTTAGTCTTCTTTAGATATTTTATTTTAATTTGTTATCCTATTATATAAATATAATTAATTATTAAAATTGATAAGAATCCCATATATTAATGTCATTCGAATTTTCAAACTTATTTGCTTATTGAGTCCATGTAAAATCGAATTTTTGAAACTTGTCTGTAGAATGAAATTTAATTATTCGAATATTTCATATTTTCGTCATGTGATTATAAAATACTTCGGTCCATGATGGAAATCATTGTAAATTAAAATAATAAAGTTATATTTTCTTCTGGTTCTTTGTCTATAAAAATGATGATTAATTCTCAGTAAGATTGATTTTTTATGTAAAAAAAAATTTTTATTCATTAGTACAAAAAATTATTGAAAAATATAAAACGTGTTCATCATAGTCTCAGTATTTACAAAATGACTTTTCACTGTGATGTCGCTTTATGTTTCTAAACATATTAGTTTCATTAATGTCTGGCTGTTTTAATTTTGTCTTTTACATTTTATATTTTATTATTTATTCTATTTTCTATACTTTATACACAATATACTTTATTTATACACAATATACTTTATTATACTTTTTTATTTCATCTAAAATATTGAAATAGGAATCATCCAATAACTGTGTTTTTATTAATGTCATTTTTGTTCTTTAATGTGGATCATTTTTGCTATGATTCTTTTTTTCCACTTCCCTATTAATTGCTTAACAATTAATCATTATATTTATATAGGATAACAGATTTATATAGGATAACAGATAGAATACTGAAGAAGACTAGAGTATGATCAACACGATGCAAACGCTTTGAAGCAGTTTTTAATTGGTCAGTTTGTACAATTTTTTCTTTTAATTGGTCCATCAAACGCTTCAAATCATTTGTAGCGAGATTTTGATTACAGCCTAAGTAAAAGTCAAAACATTTTAGATTGAATTAGATTTAATGGTGTAGTGAAATTATACTAATAAATATTGTACATTATATTGCTTGTTATTATACATAGTCTCATTATTCAATGAACATAATTTATGTTTTGTTATCGTTAAAAAACAAGAGAATTATAAAATTCAGTGTGTATTTCAAATGACTACATATATAAATTCACACGGAAGTAATTAAGCACTTAAGATAGCTTTGATCTAGCTTTGATCGTTATAGGCATTATTCCTTATTCCTTATTTGTATATTTACATTATATAGTCTTAATCGTTTATTATTATTGGCACTATAAAACATTTCTTGACGTGAACATTAAAAATATTCATTTGTAATCATTTTGTAATCGTTTATTTATAGATTGTGCCATTGAAAAATTACCTTTAAGAAAAAGAGATGGAGCAAGAGTAATTGATGGCAGTAAACATGCCCACAAAATGACTTCGGAACGAGACGAAATTGTATTTCTTAAGCGTCCAGAGGGAATCGAAAAACAATATAGACAAAAGTGTAAAAAGTATATTTATGTTTGTGCACTATATTTTTTATTCACAAGTGCAATGGAAATGTACTTGTGATTTTTATTAATTATTTTGAATATATTTAATAATTTTTTTGTATTATAAAAAAATATTTTGCAAAAGAACAAGAATATTTAATATCTTGATATAATTAATATTTTGCAGATGTGGCTTATTGCTGTATTATAAGCATGATCCGGTAGTAAATATAGTATTTATAGTAAAAGATTCTGTAATAAAAAGTTCTGGGGAAGGCCCTATGACAGACATTTATAATCAAGTGGCTATTGAGAAACCTAAAAAAATAATGGTTACAAAGCACACCAAAAATATGGGCAAATTCAGTTCGGTTACTGTATCCACGATTGATGAAGAAGAGGATGAAATAGAAGCAGTATGTCAATTGCACTTTTATGTTATCAAGCAATTTATAGTTTATGATATAATATTCAGAAAAGTTTCTCTTATGGTAGCTATGGTACTAGATGAGTGTTAAATGGTTAAAATTTTTACTCTAATTGTAATTATTTAAAATATACAATCTGTTTGCCTATTATTTGAGTTTGTGATGTATTTTTTAATCAACCTATATATATTTTTTTGTTTTTTTTAAATAAAGTTTAATAAAATTTTTATTTTAAAAAATAATTGAATTTCAGAGAGAAGTCGCAGACTCTTATGCGAATAATGCACGCATCATAGAAAAACAATTGGAGAGAAAAGGTATGAATAAACGAAAGACCATACCATCCGCTGAAATAGATTCAAAACGGACAAGACCAAGAGGAACATTATTGGATGTTTGATTTTCTATCAAGAACTGTAATTGTAATTATGTACATTAATTTACTGTCTTAGAGCTAAAAATAAATTTATTTTCTTACATGTATTATCGCGCTTGGACAAAAAGATTGTAACACTTTCAATAAATTTGAGAATGTGTAAACATTGCACTCTTATAATTTTTATGAACCTGGTTTATTGAGAAAGTTGTAACCTTTCTCTTCTTCTTATGAAAAAATATATTTTTCATAAAAATCATGTTTCTTCTCAAAAACATAATAATAAACATTCATCTTATGATGTTGATATATTTATTAACATTACACAAAAAAGTAAATCTTCAAAATATACAAATGACTAGATACAAATATTGCATAAAAATGTATATTGCAAAATAGAGAAATTTAACAAATAAATATATCAGTTACATACAATTCATCGATAAATAAATAATTGCAAGCAAAAAAAGCCATATTTTTTTGCTTGCATTCGGAATTAGCTCGTACAATGGCAACTTCAATTAGTAATAATTAAACAGCATATAATAAATTATTATTTAGTTAATAAGAAGTAATTTCAAATGATATGGCATATTTACGTCGTAGGATGGAAGAGCTATCTATTTAAATATAATTCTGTCACTGGCCACATTTTTATCTATGGATTATGAGATACTGCATGAGCTGTCTACTAGACATTAATGTTGTGTATACATGAAATCAAAATTTTGTTAAGTACATATGTATCCGTATTCTTTATCTTTCTATCTGCTACTTTGAGAGAGAGGGGGAGGAGGAGGAGGAAGGGAGTAGTACGCGCGCGCGCGCGCGTGTTGTGTGTGTGTGTGTGTGTGTCCACTTATTCTAATTGTGCAATATAGTAATCAAGAAAAGTACAGCTCGGTTAGTTTTTTGATGGACAAACTTTTCCTGAAAATTCTTTAAAGACATGTTTATATAACTTTTTTTATACGACTTTACGCACCTACGCACGCACGCACTTTTTTCGAGGATATTATATATTATACTTCATTTCTTTGAGAATAAGATTTTATGAGATCTGCATTAATTATTATTAGAAAAGCAGAAAATATGAAAAATATTTACTTAAAATTTGACAATTGTTCTATCATTTAAATAATCGATTCTAACACCACGTATGTATGTGTGTGTGTGTGTGTGTGTGTGTGTGTGTATATATATATATATATATATATATATATATATATATATATATATTGCAAGTTTTTACCAAGCACTTTTGTAGATAGAGCGGACTAAACTGAGTCGAAAAGTCTCTACGATTTTGCAATTTCCGCTATACTTAACGAGATACTAAAAATCGCTGAATATTGATTTTTAATAATTTTTTACTCAAATACTATCAACTTAACAGAAAAACAGCAAGAGATAAAAATTGTTTATTTCTCATAAAGTTCTGAAAATTTTTTTAATATCATATTTTCTCATGTTAGTAAAAATAAAAAATGCAGTACTAAAAAGTTAACAAAATATTCTGAAAAAAATTTTTAGAGGTCTATGAAAAGAAAATAAATAATTTTTGTCTCTCTTGCAATTTTTCTATAAAGTTGATTGTATTTGAGTAAAAAATTATTGAAGATCAATATTCGGCAATTTTTAGTAATATCTTGTTAACTATTGTGAAAATTGCAAAATGGTAGAGGATTTTTCGACTCAGTTTAGTCCGCTCTATCTCACAAAAGCGCTTGGCAAAACTTACAGGACACTTTCCTGTATATATACATATACAGGGTGTCTAAAAAATAGAATAGGAGTCACATGAGGGGCGTAGAATGGATCAAGGGGAACATCTCATTCGACGGCCGCGCGAATCTATGCTAATGCGGCTTTACATTGGTTTAGATGTTTCCTTTTTTAATTCGAAAACTATAGTGAATATCTCAAAATGATATGACTTTTTTGTTCCCCTTAATCCATTCTATGCCTCTCAATGTGGCTCCTATCTTATTTTTGAAATACTCTGTATATAATCGTAGTATATGTAATTATTTTCTATTTAACTTAATAAATGCAGCTCAAATGTATTTTTATAACAATGCTGTTTCAAATTACATCCCTCTATGTTACATATACTTGTAATAATACGATTCCTCTGAAATTATCACGTTTGCAGTTACTAGCGACAATCCTCTATTAATCATGATTTATTACACATACAATGCATTGTCGATAAGTCTTTTTTTATTAAATATATAATGTGGAATTATATATAAAATATATTAATACATAAAAGTAATTTCAAAACATATTTTTATTTAATAATAATATTTAATAATAATAATTTTAAGTAGGCTTTCTTAAAGATAATTATATAATATTTGTACCAACTTCTATATAATTATATAAATATAATATGCATTGGAAATTTTAAAATATCAATATCATTATAATTAAAAAATTGTTAATTAATAAAAGTGTAACATTATTAACAGATTAAAATAAATATCGTATCGACAATGCATTCTATCCGATATAATTCTCCATTAATAGCATTAAATATTAATTTGCGATGATTTAATGTCCCCTTTCTTAAGTATCGTTGGTTCATCTTTGAGGAATGTGCCAGATCTCGAACCTACTGTAGGTTGCCTTTGCGTCTCCATATTGTGACACTTTTTAATCTTGTCATCAGTTTTACCACTGATAATTCTTTTGCCGGCGATAACTGACTTGCTCATTTTACTGTTAAAGTTAGATTTTGGGGAGAATTTTTTGCTAGGACTATCAGAGCTCTGCGGATTTTGAGTTTCTTTTTTTTCTCTCTTCGTAATGGGAGGAACATTTATCTGTCGTGTCCTGAAAGGAGCTACTGTATTCACCGGTTTATTGGGGACATCCGGTGTCCTTGCAGCATCTAATAAATTTCTGCGTAAACTCGGTGAACCGTGATACGTGCTGTTGATAGCAGCAGCTCTACTGCGACTGGCGGCAGTAGAATTTTCCAACGACCTCGGAAGTCTTTTAGTGATCGTCAATGGACTCCTCTGTTGTGTTGGTGGCGAGCTTTTTTTCATTCTGCCATTTACAGATTAACAAATCTGATTATTAATATAGAGAAATAAAAAAAATTAAATAATTATAAAAAAATAGAATAAAAAAAGGATATCTAGGAGTTGGATGCGAAAATTGATACACAAAGTGAAAAAATAATATTTAAATTTTGTTTATTGTTATTTCAATTTTTTAATATTAAGGAATCTTCACTTTATATATTTTTAAAATATATTATGTAATGCAAAATCACATAGAATTAGCAAATCAATCTTTCAAATCGAAATCGCAGAAATTTAATAAGTTAAATTCCATCTTACCTTTCATAAGTTTGTGTTTTGTTCACTTTTACTAAAGTAGGCGACAATTTGTTGGATACATTAGACTTTGGAGTTGTCGTTATCTCAGTCATAAGACTGTCGGTGGACATAGATGTATCCATCTTATTAACTTTCTTTTTGACAATGATCGGTTTATTCTTGGTCTCCAAAGAATCGATCGATAAACCTATTTCAGTGCTTTTTTGTTTTAAAGAAGGTGATTCAGGTCTAGTGATAGCGCAGCTTTTACTAATCAAATCCTTATTGCCAGTTTGGCTCATGTTTGTCTCCGTTAAGCTGTCTGATGAAAAAGCTTTTATATTTTTTTTAACTGGTAACTTCATCTTGGACAGTGGTTTTTTATCTGTCGCACGCTTCATCGCAGGGCTAGAAGTGCGTGACGAATCAGACGATGAAATCATAATTTTACGTCTTTGTTGCACAATTTTATCATGATGTATGGAAATATTCTCCTTTGGGACAGGTTTATTTCTTGGCTCTAAATATCTTGATTTTATCTGTAAATTTATATTGACAATTTTATTATAGTTCGATTTTTAATGATCAAGTTAATTATAATTGGGATTATTTTGTAATAAAAAATATTGTGTGTGTGTGTGTGTGTGTGTGTGT
>Ga0157363_1001037_pt1 | contig 22512 bp, 12 predicted proteins | sample AttsexASBM1_FD_111477 | JGI IMG/M metagenome (GOLD analysis project Ga0157363, IMG submission 111477) | Fungus gardens microbial communities from leaf cutter ant in Ribeirão Preto, State of São Paulo, Brazil - Atta sexdens ASBM1 | ecosystem: Host-associated > Fungi > Mycelium > Unclassified ... | reverse complement strand
TGTGTGTGTGTGTGTGTGTGTGTGTGTGTGTGTGTGTGTGTGGGGGGGGGGTATAAACAGTCACAACGGATAGAATGTGCAGCGTACCTCGAGAAATCGTGCGAAGGCCGGCTTCGCTTGGCACGTTGTTTTTATCGCCTTCCTCGCAGACTTCCAATTGTCCAGAAACAGGGTGTATGTCTCCAGTACCACCGGCTTCGTGAACTACAAAGCGACACGAGCTCTTTATCTTTACATTACTGGTGAAAATGTATATCATGCACGAAACACAATTTAAAAAAAAAAGTCTTATTTAAAATAAAAATATTCAACTATTATTTAATCCTTCGTCAAGTTAAATGTATTATGGAAATTGTATTTGAATAAAAGTTACATAAAGTAAATATTATTTTAATAAATTCCTGTACTCAATGTTTGATTTTTAATTAAATACATTTCTCTCTCATTATTTCATCTACAATATTTGAGATTCAAATTATTTTGCAATATATGTATTTTGCTAAAAGATTTACCTCACAAAAATGTAAGTACGGCATATTTCTTGTTTATTTTTAAATAATCAATAAAAAACTTAAATCTATGATACAACATGTTTAAATTCAGGGTGCGCAAATTCAGGAATAAGAATTTGAACTTAACTTCATCCTCTCTATTAAATAGTAATAAGATAAATTCGAAGTTACGCAAAATTGATTCTGTCAAAATTTCTTCTGTCTATAATACTTATTATTAATTGCGCACCAAAAATTCCAATACGAATTAATTCCCAATGACCATATTCGAAACGGAAACGATTTGCGTCTCACATTATATCTTACTTTTTATAGAAAATCCTAAAATATCACTGAACAATCGCTATAAATTTATACATAGTGCACGGAAAAAATACGGAACGCAAATAAATGTGTTTTCAAAGATAAAAATATTCCGTGTTATGTAAGGGGTGGTATGGCCGCGACGTTGGTCGATTTATTAACATAGATCGAATAGAAGAACGCGCCGCGAATTAACTGTACGTGTCTGTCGATTCTGCTGGCGTACTGAGAATCTTAACGGCAAAGGAAAACGAACATTGTTGCGCGTGTAATTTATTACGTGTCTGGCTGAAGATATTTGTGCACCTAGTAACAATGTGAACTCACCACATCGAGGAAGACGTCGCCGATCGTCTGCCTGAGTTCCCAGGTGTCCAGTCGCCTACGTAACTCCTCCAAGAATATCTCGTGATGACTGAGAAGCGCAGGGATCTAAAATGCGCAAGTATTTCCCTTGGACAACTTTATCTTTGATTAATAGAGATGCAATCAAATAATATACACGAGAGGTTTAAGCTAGAAATATAAGAATCAATTACAACGCGAATCTAACAAGTAGAGAACTAACTATTATATGTCTGAATTATGAATTTATTATTAATATTTTCACTATAAATGTATATATAATTTATATTGTAAATGCTAGAAATTGTAAAAATTTATACAAAAATTATTGGGATCAAGATTTTCTTTGGCCCTTTATATCTTTTATTTTTTTTTCTTTTATCAATTTTTACTTGTTATTATTTATATTAAAAAATAAAAGGCAAATAACAAGAGAAGTAAAGTAATGTAATTTCAATTCAGTTTTTATGCCGCTTTTAAATTTTATAATATTAATAACATTTTTTATCTTCAATAAGGTATAATTTATGTAAAAAATGTAAATTGAAAATTATAAAAATTCATACAAAGTTATATTATTACAAACAAAAATTCGTTGTCTATTTTTCTTTGACCGTCTATTGTCTTCGTCTATTCTTTTCGTTTATTTGTATCAATTTTATTTATTATTTACATTAAGAAATAAAAGACAATCGCATGATATATAATATAATAAATGCACTCATATATCCTAATTATATTATCTAATAATAATGTCTACGTATATTGCAGTATTATACAAATATACAAATATCATTTATGTGCAATAAATTTAAGCTCTTTTCCAATAAATGTCTATAACAATGAATTATTATAATGATCTCTATTACTTTTTGAAACAATTCATTAATAATTAACATATAACAATTTGTTAATTAATCATTGCTTTAATGAATTTTAAAAATGAATTTTAAAAAATTGAACGGAGTGTTTTGCAGTTAATGGTGTTCGCCATTCCGCGAGATCGATCAACTTCATGGATTGGTGGTTAGATTTTAATCCTAAATCTTTGGTCGGTCAGGAGATCGTAAAGCCCTCTTCCGTCTATATACAACTCGACGCATTTAAAACATAACTCTGCGAAGAGAGAGGAGTTCCTTGGTTCCGCGGAACTTCCCGGATGTTGAATTACAACCCGTCGACGAGGCATGGATTTATGCGCACGGAATAAGTGCGACGTACATACTTTTAACGACGAAAATACGAAAATAGTTTCACTTATATCTTATATCACATTTACCTGATAAAATATTTCATCAACTGTTGCAGCATCCACCAAACCGGCATTTTCGGGGCTTTTCAGGGGCTGTAAATATTTCTGAAACATATTAAAAATATTGTGTTTATGATACTTTTCTTAAATGTGTGACAATAATCTCTTCATCTATTAAGGTCTTAATTAAGCTGAAAACATTGTTAATATATTTAAAAAAGAATCTTCTGTTTTTTTTTAATTAACAATATTATTACTTTTATAAACAAAGAAATTTACATATTAAATTGTCTACAGTTATTCGCAAATGGAACAAGATTACTTAACTCTTAATAATAATTTTCATTTTTTTAGCTTTGCTATTACTTCAGCTTAAGAGAGTCTACATTATATCAAAAAGTGTTTGCACGCGTATTCTCAGCAGACCTTCGGACTCAATTTCGTGTCCTTCAAGCCGAAGGAGACTCTGTAAGCTTTAGATGCTAGAATTTCAATGCCGCGAGTCGAGAAATGAATTCAATTCAATTAACGCCAACGCGTTGATACCGTAATCCACCGCAGCAAAAAATATTTCCCGCGGTTTATTTGTACGCTGATAGCTCCTTTCCTATTATTTTTCTAAGTTGCTTCGATGACGTAAAAAATGCAGAGCCCCCAAGGCCACTGTTAAATAATCAGCAAACGTGCCGACAATGGTTCCCGTTGTGCGGCAACCGTTGTTTATAAAATATGACAATCAAACCGGTCGTACATGCCGTTACAGTGACGCTTAAATTCCAGCGTAACGCTGGATAAAAATCGCCTAGGGCGATTGAATTTTGAAGAAACCAACACGCCTTATTTTGGAAGCGTAAATAGTAAATAAAATAAGTCCTTAATCCTATCAAATGTGAAGATAGCCCATCGATAGCGATCTAAAATTGTTATTATTATAATATAATTTGTCAATTTTGATAAAGAATGAATGTTCCTATAGTTTAACTTTATTAAATTTGAATCCCTTAGAGAAACAATTTGTTCAACATGCATTATAATTTTTTCATATGTAATCCTTTTCATTTTAAAAACAGTAAAATTTTAAAAACTTTATTTCTTTAATTAAAAAAATCATATTACTATATTATATTGTTATACTACCAAATTAATAAATGTAAATTAAATTAAAATATAAACATAAGAATGTATCAAAATTTGAAAAGTAATCTTTATATATAGTATATTACCATATATATATTTGTCTATATTTTATTTGTACATAAAAGTATTACAAAAAATGTTTTTTACATTCAAGATGAAAAATGAAATTTTGAAGACTTCTGAATCCATAATATTATTATTTAAAGTGATCATTGATAATAGGCAGATTGATATATATAATAATGATAGGCATCCTCCTATCATAAAGTACTTATTAAAGTAATCTGATAAAGTATCTAGTAATAATTTTCAGACAATATCGTTGTACATATCAACGTAATTGTTTAATTCAATAATTAATTAGTTAAAATATAATGTAATTAGTTAAAATAAAAATCGGTCTTATCAGTTTTGCAGCCAATGTTTGCCTAGATAGCTTTTATTAAAGCGCCGACAGCAATCTGTGCAATTGTACAGGCGCACGTTGCACGTAATGTGACTTGCGTCTCACACGTGTTCCGGTGTATTTCCGATCACGAGCGACTCATACATGTGCTCGAAAAAGTTCCATAAATTTCGATCAATTCAATAAAAAGCAACAAAAAATGGAAAATATTTTTTACTATTAAAATTTAAAAAATTAAATATCCTAGTAAGCTAGTTAAAATTTATATCAATAAGATAATGTAATAAGAAAGAACAATGAACTACTCTGGTTATTCTTATGATTATATTAATATATTTTTTAATGAATTCGATCACTCTACAGATTACAAAATTGTACAAATTTTTTTATTAGAGTATTTAATAAATTTAAGTTAATTCTCTATATAAGTTTCGACATGCATAGAGCCATCCTCAGTGGTAAAATAAAATAACTTACATAAGATAAAATACTGTACAATTCAAATAAAATGTTTAAATGTTTAATGTAATGCTGTATTACATAATGTATCCAGTAAACATCAATGATGATATAATCTAAAAACGATAGTATCTCGGCGCTAAGCATGATGATACAATAACATAACAGTGATATAACATCAACGTTATAATTCCTGCTCAATAATGTAACTGTTACAATTTGTACAATATGTATTATATTATATTTATATTATTGAGTGAAAAAAGTTATAATATTTAAGTTAAAAGTTATAATATTTTTGTTAGTATATACCGGATAAATAGAGAAATATTTATAAATATTTATAAATATACCAAAATTTGTATATTAAAAATTACACATTTATGTAGCAAAATTCTATTCCTTTCATAAATATTGATATTTTCAAATGCTTGAATGCAAATTGCAATCAATTTTTAAAAAATTATGAAATCCGTGAGACTATAATAATAAAAAAAATAAAAAACATTTTCAGCTTTTAATTTTAATGAAGTTGAAATCAAGAAAATAAAAGAAGTGACAAGCAAACTGAGTGAATGCAAACTGGAATTGTTTGTATGTGGAATATCCATGTGGGAAATCGGATTTAAATGAGATAAAAGAATATCATTATCATTCCGCGATAGCGAAGCGGTACCTTGACATACAGAGTCGCCTTGTGCAATTCATTGAATAATCAGTTTCGTGATTCGCCCTTCAGCGGATATTAGATGCATTGTGCCATTAAACAAAATATTCAACCAAGGACGCAAGCGCATGTTCAAAATCAGATTATATGTACAACGAGACCTTGCATAGGGTGGGCCTGCCGCCTGTTGCATTTAATACCTTGCTCACTGTTGATTCTCTTTTGCGAGTTTTTATATTTCGAATATAAAAACGTACACCCACTTACCACGACGTTTTATTATATATATTAGTTTTATGCAAATTATTAATTTGCGATCACATTAAATCAATTAAACCCATTTTTCAGAATTTATTGTAAAAGCGATATGATAAAATTTTCATCGTATAAATGTTATAATTTCAAATTTTAATTCTATTTTATTATATTAATTTATTTTAAATTTAATTATATCATACCTTTATATTAATTAACAATGTTGACCAAATAAACTCGTATGTTTATATATAAATTTTCCATAATTTTTTAAATAAATTATAAATCTATTTTACCATAAAATAATTTGAGAAACATTGACTTAAATAATGACTTTTATTATCAAAATCACATTATCAAAAAATCGAAATATAAAATTTATTAGTAGCGCATCGTTTTTTATAATAATTTCTCAATCTTGAAAATAGGGACGATGATATGTGTTTAATCGCGTCTTTTGTAATATTAGCGCATAAACCGATTGTTTTCCGTAACTATTCGTCGCAATCCGGTATTCAAACCTATTTCCGGTGTTTAACGAAAAGCGATTATGAAGTCGGGAATGGAAATTTAATGAAAACAACATGCCGGACGTACAACAACGACGTACTTAGATCGAACGAGCAACAACTCGCTGAAGCGAAGATGTTGTTCAATCAAAGCGAATAAACGAGCGGGGGTGTGTTTGTTTACAAGACGCAAGGACGAATCGCAGTTCCGACGTACGGTGTAGCTCCGTTTCTTTCAACATCGCGACTTGAGAGATCGATCGACTCTCTTGACCATTCTAGTCCGGAATATTTCTTATGAAAAAAGTTAATTTGCCTATATTTAATCTTTTCCTTCTTACAAGTAAAGTCTCGAAAATTGAGAAAAATTATACGATTACTAAAATCAAAGATTAAAAAAAAAGAAATATTAAAAAATGTAAAGGTATACTACATTCTAGAAAAAACTAAGTTAAATTCTAAGGAGAAATGAGCAGCAGATCATTATTGTCAGAGAAATAATTAGAAGTTTAGTTAATTTCAAGTTAATTTTAATTAAACAAAACATATTTTTTTAGAATTTTGATTTTTTTGTTTACTAAAGAACTGCATTTTACAAAGAATCGATCTCTCATCAAATTCAATTCAATTAATAAAATAATAAATATACTTACATTGACTAGTATTTGTAGCGCCTCCACGTAGGATCGTTCCGTATCGTAAAGCTCCACAACCACGTGAGTCCTCGTGTCCTGCAACGTACAGAAGACAATCAGAAAAGATGAGTACTCATTGAGTGAAGGAAACGTTTGATGACCGAGATGGAGAAAGAGAGGGAGGCGACCGAGCACAGCTGTCATAGCTCGATTATTGCATCGTCTCGTGATGAAGATCGCACGTGCGCTTTTGAAAGATGTACACGTGCGCGCTTCACGTGTGTATGTTAGATGCGTTTGATTATAGTCGTTATGCAACATTGACATCAAGTCGCAAGGTATTGAGGCTTGTGTCGGCATTGGGATGCATATCGATAAGACATCGAAAGACGATGTACTTTAACCCTGAATGACTAATATATATAACGTAATAAAGCGCTTTCAATTCACCTCAAAACCCTTCTCAAAAGCTTTTTATCTCTAATCATTATACCTTTCCTTTTTAGTTGTATTTTTTATATTTATTTTTTTCCTGCATTTCTAAATCCCACACGTCTTTAATTTATAAATAAAGATATAAATATATTTAACATACTTAATATAGAAATAGATAAATATTTCTTTATATACGTGTATTTTTTACGAGAATCTATTTTATAATTACAATTAAAAATAAGAAAAAGCTAAAAAAGAAGAGATCTGATGTATCTGATTTTTAAATGAGACAGTTAAGATTATTTTAAAAGTACTTTTGCAGTATAGTATGTCAAAAGTTTCAACATTTACTCAAGGTGCTTGGAATGCTTTTTCATTCAGAATTAGCTGTGCCTAGTCTATAAACATCAAAAACAAGAACTACCCACGCGCTCGGAGGTGACGCGTTCGTTATTCTCGCTATCCACCGATGGCTGACTGACGAGCTTGTGATCAGCGTCCATTGTCATCCACGTAGGCCACCTGTATTGAGATTTCGTAAGCATTGACGCCCTCCACTTGCATAGTAATCCGAGCGATCGCGCGGAAAGTGCGTAGTTTCGCAATCTTCTGAAACCAATGTACCGCGAAGCGCGTCCAACTGTAGAATATACACTCGCGTTTCGTGCGTTTCCGGTCTCTCACTTTAATCTATTCCGCTTGGCGGAAACGCCGGGGCGAAACCAAAGTAGCGCTCTTAAGCTTCCGCACGTAAAAGCTGCACTCAAACGTTTTATTCTTGGACTCTTCCTACGAACAAGTCGATCGTGTTCGAACACTTCTCGACTCGGTAAACTGTATCGATAAAGCAACAATTAATAATATAATTTATCTTTGCTTTCAAATTTTATAAATCTCGTAAATGATATAAACAAAATAAAATATAGCCTTTACTGCGTATTTTTCATCTTCAATTGAAATAATTAATGATGTAACTTCTCAGAAAATTATCATAAAAAGAAGTTTGATATTCCAAATGACTATCGATTCTTATGACTAACATTGCAAAGCCGCATGTTTCCTTCCCGTCAGCCATTTCTATATATATTTCTACCTCTATTCATATTTAACATAAGATTTCTGAGAAAATTAATAGTAAATTCCGAGAAATTTCCACGATGAAAAGCATTTCCAAGAAACCAATGCAAAAAATAAAATACATATTGAAAACAAAAATGCTTATATTCTCAATCTGTATCGACTATCACGGTACTCTTCGAGAATCTTTTTCGCATGTATCATTTCTTTATTTTTAATTGTTAAAATAATTTTCGCGAAATTTCAACAGTGTCATTTTTCAGAGAAAACCCATATTAAAAGAGAGAACAAAATACACTTTGAACCTGAACATCAATCACCGTGAACGATCGGTATAGCGAAAGTTGCGCAAGTTCCAGCTCGAGATAAAAGAGCTTGGCTATCCATCGGCGCTCGTACATGCGTCGTATCGAAATCGGTGCGCGTGTCAGAGAGAGAAAAAAAAAGCTGTGTATCTCTCAGCGTGTCTGTACGCCTACTCTCGATACGCTCGGACAGGGTCTCTTTAAAAGCTCGTGGGAATTTGCACGCGGAGCTTTCGCGCCTCCGGACGATCGCGCATCGAACGCGTCATGTATGAGCCGACCGGCCGCTCGTTATATTTAGCATCGTGACTAAAGACCCCCGCTTCGTCCCCTGAGCTTGCAAGCTCATCCGCGCTGCTCTTTCTCTCCCTCTCTCTTTTTCACACTCTGATCTTTCTTCGTTCCTATCGGGTTGGACTCACTTACGGAATCAATAATGACCCCTTGATCTCGCACGAGCATAATCATCTGTTGCGCGATCACTTAATTACGTGAGTTCCCTTTGCTAATTAGTCGTACAGTTAGATCACAAACACTCGGCGTTTATCCCTACTTCTGAGCTTTCATTTTCCATAGTGAACAGCAGAAAGTGCGTAATGTAAGATTTTTCAACAGAAAAGCTTTACGCGTAAACTCTCTAACGAAATAAATGCTCCTTCTTTTCTCTATACAATTTATATTATTTATTAAAATTTAAAATGAAGATATTTTAACGCGTTTGTATTCCATCATTTCCTATAAAAGAAAAATAAATTATTTAATAGCACATTGCTAATAGACAGTTGCAATTGATTTTATTACGTGACTGTAATTCTATTATATAAGGCGATACTCTATTATGCAAGCACTTAGTTTTATGCCACTATGCGTACACGTGACAGATACCGCCAGATGGAACAGTTTAATTGTTATCAATATTTTTTTGTAGTAATTAAGCGCTTAAAATCTGATAGATCAATGTTCTGTTTTTAATTAGAATAAATTATACACTTAATGTAACTTATTGACAATCGCATTGAAAAGAATACTAAATTTTAATAAATATTTGTTCGAATAAATATTTACTAAATATAAACATATACATATATCTATTTGATATAAAAACCATTAATTTAATTACTATCATTTTTGAAACTATCATTTTTTTATTGAGTAAACATTTATTTACTATAATTGTTTACTTACAGTATTCAAAGAAATATGTATTAAAATTTATTGAATTTTTTTCACTGCATTGTTGAAAAAATGAATTGTGAAAATTGCAGAAAATCTATTTGTCTCATTATTATGTAAAACATCGATCAGCTTTAATAAACACGTTACTTTAAATAAATTTAAGAAATAGATTCATGCAAAAGGATTTCGTTGCAATTCATTTGCGGAATTTCGAGATGATTCAAGGTCAGAGATAGATGTTCTCGCGATGTAGTCATGACATAGAGAAAAGGAAACGCACATTTCCTGAAACTGAAACGAAGAAGAAAAATCACGATTCCGATATTCGGGCGCGACGTTTTGACAATTCTTCGATTTGCATGACAAGTTTTAACTTGGTTTCAAAGAAATAAATATCATAGTTAGAATAGAACAAGAAATAAAAAATCTTGAGGTAAACACAAAATATAAAAATATAAGAGATCTTGAAATGCATGAAAAATTGAATAAAACTCGTCTGAAGGGACCACAGCTAATTCGAGCGTAGCTTTCCAGTGACATAAAGTGATCGACATTATTTGATTAACTCTTAGATACGTGCACGGAATAATTAAGAATTTTCCACAAAAACTCAACAACTGCAGAAAAAATCATTATATTACATTTTATCCTTTCATAATAAAACCATATATTTAATAATATTTCTTATAGTATATAGTATAATAGAGTACAATTACCTATCACTATTTTTTTTATAGCACTAAATATAATAGTAAATATAATAAAAAAAGTACAATCATTTCCTAAAAAATAGTATTACGTAATTTAGATAAAAAAGAATATTAAAAATTTTAGAATCAAATTAAATAACATGTATAATTATGTTATAAATCATTAAAAGAAAAAATTATTCAGAAAGTTTTACGAATTAAATTTTAACGATGAAAAAATGCAAGCCTTATTCTAGTTTTTAAATTATAAATAGACTTCAATACAATAAAATATTAATAAAATTTTTCATTATATTAGCTGTATCGTAAGAAGAGAACTTATTGGAAGTCACAGAAATTTGAAAGAAAAAAAATTGTATGGCAATCGCTCAATATAACGAAATATATTAAACATCTGATCATTAAGAGCTTGATCGGTTGCGCGCGTGCAACCGTGCTTAAACGAGTTGAAAAACGTTCATTTACTTACAGGTACTTATCCGTACACCTTCGTGTCGCTTTAGAGTGCCACGCGATCGCAAGTAAACACTTTCAACGTAAGTTTGCACGTTGACGAGGCTCGAATGAAATTACAACCTGTTACGCATGACGGAGGCGTCGCGACGCGTCTGTAATTGCACCCGGTCGCCTGCGTTACTTCAATTCTCGTCAAAAAGAGAGAGAAAGTGAAAGAGAGAGAAAGAGAGAATAAAAAAGGATCGTAAATCAAAGCGGAGCAATACCTGGACTATGTTTGACAGCCATATCTCATGTATACACAACTCTGGCTATGGTTATTTTAACCTAACGAAACAAACGGATGGCATAAGATGATATAATGCCGCACAAGCAAATCGAGGGATGATATAACGTAAAACGATTACATTGATCAAGGATTTGATTCGATTCGAACGAGGTAATCGTCGCTTCTGTTCTCGAGTAACAATAGATGTATTGTCGATTTCTAACAAACGTACCAGACTTGTTTTATTTCCTCCCCGCCGAATTTTCCATCGCATATAAATATAAAATGCTGATAACTTTGCGATTCACCGATATTTTCAGAATATACTCTTATTTACGAAAGGATTGTTTATTTAATGTAGAGAATGTATTATTTAACTTCACACAATTTACCTAAAGCTTTATTGCGTAATATTATAGCAAGCTGCATTTGACAGAAGTGTTGTTTTATCATCAAAAAGAAATGTACGGTATCTATTAATTTATCTGTAAGTCAAATCGTTTATTTCTATAACTTTGAAGTATTTAATTCGATGGCAATGCAATTCACCTTTCTAATCTCATCATGTTGCACAAAATAAATGGCGCGCGAAATAAAGGTCGCTAAAACATTTCGCGTACGACATTTATTGTTAAACTAAAACGTTTTCGTAACAAATAATTCTGAATTCTCTTTTCATATAATCGAATAACACATCTAATCTCAATTACTCACGAGCTTGGATGATTTGAGATTAACATCGAGAGATTGCTCCTCGACATATAAAGCATACATCGAACCTTTCGCGCGAAGTGCCGGAATCGCGTAGACCGAGACACTCACGATAATCGGTCCCGTGTTATCTGCTAGCTACCTGTCGTAGCATCACATCGTGCAGATTATTATTATTGATTTATTGAGATTTTTTTTATAGCTCGAGGGAGAAAAAAAAGGTCTACAAACCGTTTTGCAAGAATAATATTTTCTTATACGCACGTCCGATTTATCAAGCACGATATTGGGATCGAGAGTGATCGCGGCGCGAAACAGCGATTTCCGCGTGCTGTCCTGCCGCAGCTTTTCCGCGAGGAGCAACAGTTAGACGCGGCGTTACGCCTGAAACTGGCGACCCGTCGCACAGCTACCAGGAAGCTGATCGATGTCCAAGAGAATAGCGGCGGTGGAGAGGACGGAAGCCGGGCGTTACAGGACGCCGGCGCGTACTTTTCACGTGGATTACACGCGCTCCGTCGCCGTATCCTGCATCACCGCCACCGTCCTTCCCCTCCTACGACCTTGTCCTACGAGAAAACGAGACGCGACCTTGCATTGAAGCGCCAGGTTAACCCTTTCGAATCTCGTTACTGTGCAACAGGTCCTTAATGCCGGATTTGGGCGGAGATCGTTTCTGATTGTTACTATTCCAAAATTAATGTTATTAAAAATTAATTTCAAACGTTAACATATTATTTTTAATCGTTTTAATTTATGGATTTATAATTCTTATTATTTATCTATTTTATTTATTATTATTTATCTGTTTTATTTATTATTACTTCGTGTTTATTTAACCTGAATGTAAACTTTTTGTCTTGTTTTATTGATCTCACAAGTGGAGAGAGACCAATGTGATTGTATCGTAGATCAAGCTCGTGTTAGTATTTATATATCTAACCATAATAAAACAAAACAAAATCAAAATAAAGCAAGCAATTTAAAGTGTCAAACGTAATGTTTATTTAAAAGTAAAAATAAAAATTTACATTTAATTATTAAACTGAATGTTTTGTGCTACACAGAACTCTTCATCAACAATATCGAAAAAATTATAATGAAAATCAATAATATAAATGCGCTATTCAAGAAAAGAATAATAAACTGATATGACACATTTGAAAAAAAAATGTAATATAATGGATCAACGAACACATCTCTGTCCATTTATAAGATGATCAATGAAACAAAATATAGACCGATATTTATTCATAGTTTGTTTTTATTTTAAGACCATCTTAAGTAATGTCTTAAGATATTAATACTGCTTTGTAATTGGCTTATAACATCTTAAATTATATTTAATACGATCTTAAATTTAAGAACCAATTTCGACCAATGAAGCCAATCTAGATTGAATAAACACATAATAATAATAATAAATAGAACAATAAATAGAACAATAAATAATAAAAATTGTATATCCATCGTGAGAGTTAAAATAGTTAAAAATTAATTTATTTCCAAAATTAATTTTCTATTACGTTATTACGTAGGAGAGATTAAATAGGTTAAATTAATAGGCCTTCCCTATATTCTCAGTCGAGTAATATATTCAATCTCAATTATGCAGAAATATACGTCAAAGCAACCAAGACGCAATACGGTCTGATGTGATCTGTTACCATCGCGTTACACCACTATAACTATCTATAGTATCTATATTTATTATTTATTTATAGATAATATTTATATACATTTTACGATATATTTCGTGCTGTAAAAACCATGAGAGGGTATCGCCTTGCATCGTGAAATTTCTCTTTAGAGTCTATGTACCATTGAAGATATCAATAAAATCCGTGGTTTGCTTAGTTTATTTTTCGCGACTTATGACTATTTCTACCAATGTAGATTCCCCGGTAGTATATGTTTTATATACGTTTCTTAAACATTAGATACGTTTAGAAGACGTATAAAAAACGTATATGAATCAATAAATATTACCTGAGTTAACTTTAACTGATTCAACTTACTCTTCGTCTTTTTCTAATTCTTAAAACTAGTAAAAGATGAAAAGTTAGAACCGCGATTAAAATTAAAAGAAAAAGACACTATTTCTCTTTCAAACGTAAAAATCGTAAATTATTAATAGAATTACCGTAAATTTAATTAAAAGTAAAATTAAATATTGCAAAAAACTGAGAATGTTCACAGTTTATACCATGCTTGAAATTAAAGCTTAGCATACCGCTTAACGTCGTCCCGAACGATCGTCGGACGCATTTAAATTTAAGTCGCACGTTTGCCGGCAGATGCGATTCGATTTTACGACGATGTTCGACCGAGACTACGGCTCTCAAGTCGTTCGCGCGTAACCGTACATTTTGTTCTTTCAAATAACAGATCTAATTCATAGCCGAGCGGCATTCTGGCCCGTAAACTCGCTCCAAGGTGCGCTCGCTCACACGCTCGCGACCGCGAGCGCGTCCCCGCGCCGCGGCGAGCCTGGACTCACGCCCGAATAAACTCGTCCACGTGAAGATTCCGTTAAAGAAGTTGAACGTACGATTTATGCAAGCCGAGCATGCGAGAACAATGACCGACTGGCTACGTCGTTTCACGGAGACGCGCGATTTTTGTGTTTACCAGCAACAGACGAGTGAATTGATAAGCTCTTGAAGGTTCAAATTCGAATACTTTCCGTAATAAATAGATATATTAAGACAACGCTTCTTTTTTATTCGATAACAAGAATCAATTCCGCCACTATTTCCGCCACCCGCGCTCGTTCATCGGAAACGGCACAACCATTGTTGCTAGAAATGCATTCCAATGGGAATCATTAACTATAAAGCGGAAAGAAAGGAGATCTTTTCAATGCACAATTTTTTTATTTTTAAATTCAAACAGGTACAGAATATATAATTCTGTTAAATGATTAATTAACATAGTAAAGATTAGAGCTCTGAATAAACTCGATCATCTGTAAACACCTCCCGCGTTTTTTATTAAAGGTTACGTAAATCTCATTAAATCAAATCTCAGTATTTTATGTTATTAAAAGATCATTATAGATTTTGATTTTATTGGGAGAAATTTTTTTTACCTTTTATAACAGAATTATTTAAACTGTGTTTAAAAGACTCATAAATATTGCATTCGCACATATATTAATATAAACTATATCAAAAACAATTTGACATGAATGAAAAACGTCATATTCGTAAAGATGATTTTCCGTGCCTAATATATGTCTTGTGTCTTTATACAATTTTCAATTGAAACTAACTGTGCGTCGACTTATTTGTTGGACTTGAAACACAGTCCTAAATCGAAGCTGGAATAGTAATATTACAAATTTAATTGACAAGCAATTTAACATTGTTGTTGCAAATAATTAGCATCTTAGAAAGCTATTAATGATTTGAGGTTAATAAATAGAAATTGTAAATAATTTATTGCGAAGAATATTACGGCCGGAACTCGGATCTCCTATATTCCGATACTCTCCTATATACAGGTATCCTCCCAATTCGATTAGTAGCATGTTATTATATAATGAATATAATTATAATAAAAATAATTTAGTAATTAAAAATAAAAAAAGATACTAAAACATAATATGGCATAACTACAGTACAGTATAATAAACAATGCAGTACTTAATTAAAAATTTAATTTAGCTTCTCATAATTTCTCAGGAAAGAATTATAAAGAACATTATGATATTTAAATATGAAAAAATTAAAATGAAAAAATAGTAACGATGACGTGATTTACATCAAAAGGTCGTACATGAGTATCATCAAGATGGATGAAACGCCGACGATTTTTCTTAAAGCGAAATGCGCTCGTGATTGAGGCTTGGCACGCACACTCGCTGGATTATTCTATCACATTTTTGCAACATCCTGCGGCCTATATTTATTTCGACGATGCTTGTTTAGTCTGCGCCCAAGCTTGTGGCGAACATCGAAACGCCGCTTCGTACTTTTTGGAAGCACATTTAGTGAGTTTATCGCGCTGCTGCAGAATGCAACATGTTACGTTGTATTGTATTCTCATCGTGTGTAAATTATGTACGCGAATTATTCTCTCTGACTCGTGAATTCACATAGATATTTTTTCATTACCTACGCAAATAGTCAAACATATTTTAACATAAAAGAAAATATTAATTAAATATGTTTCGCAATTTATATTCAGAAATATATTATATTATTCATTTGTGAATTGCCGAGAATTTGAGAAGCATTTCATTCTTTGTCAAGAATTTAATTAATAATTATTTCAAATAGTATCACATTGCATGTACTATAAAAATATATTGCTTAAAGAACATTTTTCCTTAATATCTAAAAAACAGGACAAACTCCTCAATAAAGAGAAAAAGAAGAACAAGCATTAAATAATATAAAATATAAATGACATATTTAAAAAAAAATATTTTAAATAAAAGGAAAAAGTCTATGTATTAGATTTAACAGCCGATATTAAAGTATTTGATTTCGCATTTTTTCAGAATAATACGCACAAAAGTATAACCAATATAAAATATTACGCAAACGTACAAGCAAACATATAGGTTTGTGTTCACAGCACGATAATAAAGTTACGCACATTTATGGGTTGAGGCTCGAACGACTCAAAAATACATTTCTGTTTACTCACAACAGGCAGAAGTGCCTTGTGCACGATCTTAAGGTCGATTCGATCGAATTAAATATCGCGCAATGGCGAGTGCCCGCGCTTGCGAAACTACAGGCATCAGCCGGCCAAGTGGTTTATACCATCGTGTAAGTTAAATATTTAAATATTTCCCGGTAACATGCCCCGCAGCGAATGGTGCAACTACTTAGTGCGCGCGCGTTGCACTAGTCGGTTTATTCATAGATTATCCGGCAACATCCTGGCCTGCCACGAGGCCCCGCATATAAATGCATCACGCTGCAGTTTCACGATCATTCTTCGATCCGATCGAAATGTCGCGGAGTATTGCGAAAGCAACGCGTTACTGATTTATGATGGACGTTCCTATTTGCGCGCATCGAGAGAGAACAATCAACTCAAATTCTTTTAAATTGAAAGCACTCTTGTCAATTATGATTCAAGAAAATTTATAAAATATTTAATAATAAAATTATATAGCATCAGATCAATATATAGCATCAGAAAAAATAATACTATTTAGAAATAAAACAGTTTAATTGCGTTCATTTTATCAATTAATATTTAAAAAATTATTGAGAAATAAAATAAAGAAATCTTACAGAAAACAAAGCTGTATTAAATCTAAAAGTCAATAGAGATGTCAAACACAATATTGCAATATTTTTATATCGTTTTGATTTTAAAGAAGATTCTGTTAAGGAATTTGTCCAAGTCTTGAAAATTGTTGCAACGAATTGTCGAACGTAAATACATTTAATATCGCGCGTGCACGAGATTCCTTTACAGTCTACTCCGGAGAGACTGATATACAATTGGCGGAGTAATAAAAGTCGGTACCTACCGATACCACCCACGTACCTAGTCGTGTCCGCACCTCTTAACAGTCAATGGAACCACGATTACGCTATTGTTCGAAACTTTATGGCCAGCCGACGAGCCTTTCATTATACTCTATGTCGTGTATCTCTCGCGCGCCGACGCGCTTTCTCGCGCGTCGAATTTCTGCCGTTAGGGCCGCAGTTTCTCTAAACTTCTACCGATAATACTGTCGATAAAGTAACGAATTTGTACTCCCGGTACCGTGCATACTACTCCATCACGTCTGGGGAAACTTGCTACTTCAAGAATATATCGCCGGAATGCTTGGACGTACGCTACTGCGCTTCGTTGTTTCAATATTAAAGAAGCCGAATATTGATTGAATGAATAAATATTATAATAATAAATCATATATAAAATATATTTAAAATACTTTTTTTCTTAGAGAATAAAATAAAGAGGAAAATATGAAATAAAAGTTGTATCCAATTTATATGTGTATAAATTTATATATAAAATTATTTTCAAAATTTTTAAGAAATTGAATTACATTTTTTCATAATTATACGTTCTTTCATAACTAAACGCCTTGCTAAAGTCACACTTTTCAATAAAATTGTTTATAAAATTTATATTTTTAAAATAAAAAATAACTCATAAATTTATTATTAAATTTATTAATATATATAATTAATATAGCTCATAAATTTATTATTAAATTTATTAAAACATTTGTTATTCAATTTATTAAAATATTTTTGTTTTTAAATTAAATAAATATTTTATTTTAAATTTCAATGTATTTTTTCGTAATAATTATCTGATAAAAATGCGAAATGTACAGTCGATGTATTACAAAAATAAGACTGGATTAATAGTAAAACATTGAAAAGATTCTTATAAAATACTCAACAATGAGTTTTTGTGAGCTTTACACGACGGTAGGTGTTTAGTATTACGTCATTCTCCGCTCTCGGAGATTTCATGAATGGAACGCAAAATTCACGATGCCTGGGCGTAGTGACGTCAACGGTAAACATGACGTCGACGGAAGGTCTCTTCGCGGAAGAAATAGTTCACTGCTCTCTCTCCGATGAAAACGCGACTGCGTACAAATGCACAATTGATACCTTTGGATATCGGCGCATGTTTCCGTCTCGCGTTGCAGATATAAAAACGTCTCCAAGGATATTCGCGAATATCCCGCTCGTCGCGATGACTATAACTGGCGCACACAGAGATATCGGGGTAAATGCATTCCACTTCGCATCATAAACAATTCTGCTTTCTCTCAGCAGACACAACTTTGCTTTCTTTCACCGTGACTAATTTCCGCCGTGTGTGTATCGTCGCAATACGATATAAATTCTTCGAAAATCCTCATTAATCTTCGTCCGCATCATTCGTATTAAAATTCAGTCGTGCTTTAAATCTTAGCAAAGAAATTCATGGAATATCTCCTCCGCTAAGGAGAAATGCATTCCTCGTTGTTAAATCGACTGCATATCTGCGAATCTATTTTTAATATGGCACGTGAATAGAAATAATCTTTTCAACGAGACTTCCTATAATTTTTTTACATGACCTTTTTACTTACGATTCATTTTAGATGAAATTACATTTAAATTACATTATTTCTATTTCAGATTGCCATACATTTTTAAATAATAAATTTAAATATAATATTTATATATTAATATAAGGGCTTTCTGGGAATCGACGCGGAAATGATTGAAATCGATGCCTAATTTAATGTAATAAGTAAAATATAATTTAATAAAAAATACGAACGTTTGGCGGCTCTAACTTTTCAGCGTAATCTCAGTAAAATTTACGAAACACACATTTCTATTTCAGTTTTCTTAAATTTAGAAGTTCTCACGTGTTACGTTTAGCAAATAACATTGAAACATTATAAAATCAATTGAACTTTATTACTGATAGCTACAAACGTTTTAACATTTCACGCTCAATACTCTACGACCTACGATCACGAACAAATTGACTGCATCGTGAGGATTCGTTTGACTTCTAATCGGCATGGAGAACGTGACTAAGTTATGGCGACATCTTTAAGTGATATATTTGCGGCCACCAAGGACTCATGGATAAAACGGGCCCGCGGTTCTTAGTTGTTCTTTCTAAACGGCAAACGTAGAGGACGCGTGCATTGCATAAGCACATCAGAATTGTGTAAAGTTATACCACGAAATATACCAGAGAAACGGTGCAAACTTATAAAATCATCGAAAATGTTTAGACATAATTTCGAAAAGTCCTTCGATGTTATCCTTCGATGTCGCTTAAATCTAATTTAATCTGACATAATTTGCAAATAGAATTAGTAAATAGAGTTATCTCGTGAAATAGAATTCAATAGCAGGGAACATTCCAACGCGGAATCTTTTACTTTGATTATTACGCTTTTCTTAAACAATGTCACTACATTATTTTTAATTTAAAAAATAATTTAAAAATAATTAAAAAAATAATATAATTCTCTATTCTAATTTAAATCCCTAATCATTTCTTCATTAATTTCATTCGCTGAACTTTTATATCGTTAGACATACTTTCAGAATATATTGTCTTACATAAAAAAATGTATTAATTCAATTTTTTTTAAATGTATAGCAAAAATATAATTGAGTTTTGCTGATAAATAAAACAGATTTGTTGAAGAAATCTACAGAAAAAACCAAAAAACCGTTCCAATGTAGGATGATAAGAGTATATACCGCGCAAGGTCGCGGAGATTGCGCCAAGACGATCATGGCGAATCATCGCATTGATGTTGAGGACCGGTCGGTCCCCAGGTACGCCTAACCCGCCAGGAATATCTACGTACACGCCCCCGCTGTGCCAGAATCGTATAGGGACTCTATACTAACGTCGAGTGCACTGGCCAAGGCACGGACTCATCTGAGAAATATGGCCGTATATTATTATTAGATTATGTTTTCGGCGATGTAGTCGAACAAGCGCGCGAACGCCAGCACGACTATTCGTTTCGCTTGGACTGTAGATTTCAGTTTACCGGCGCTTACCTTTGCGTGGCCTCTCGGCCAGATGTTACAACGCTGATGCACGAGTCAGCGATACAGGGAGATAAGCTTGCGATTAGCGTCTTTGTACGATATTTAGAAAAGAAGCGAAATTCGAGGAAGAAGCGGAGTCAGAATTCTTTGGCTCGTATTCATGCCACGCATTTAGAGCGAAATGTGACCGTCTCTTCTCGAGATTTATACGTTTAACATGAAGTATTTGTCGACGAGAACCAGTCAGTCATATTCATGATTCAAAGTAGGATATAAATAAATTACTTCTCTCCTATAGAGAAGAGAGATATTACAAGAATATTAAATGAATGAATAATATAATTAATTATCTTTTTATGTTTATTGTTCAAAAATTAACTTTTAAACAAACGATTCAATAAATTTCATAGCTTTAGAATATCTCATAAAATAATTTAAAATAAATAACCGCATTTACTTTATACAAAACCTTGATGTAATAATATCGTATAACGTGCAAGAAAAAATTTTCCGACGAACTCGCTCGTTCATTAATCAAAAGGAGCGTGCATTGTGCATCAAATGTCTCGATAACAAATGCGCTGCACTGCTGAATCGTGCGGATACTTTACGGTCCTCCCTTGCTCTTATCTCGGTCATATCGCGAAAAATGGGCGAAATGTAGCCGGGGCATTGTAACCGGCAATTTATATCGAAGCAAGATAATCTCTGACTCACGTTTCGATGCGCCGGTGCGCGAGCCACCCTCTCCGAGGACCCTCTCAGCAGCTCCGCGAGCAGCTCAGGACTCGGCCCCGGAAGTCCCTCGAGTTTGGTCGGACTGGAGGTCGTTCGATGGTGGCAAGGCGTGGGCGGCTCGGAACCGCTGTTGTTATTGCTGCTCGCGTTGTATGAGAGATTTGCAGAGATCTTTCTACGAGGACGAAGACCTTCTTCGAGCGCGATATCGGTAGTACGCGGTTTCGCCATCTCGGCTTCCAGCATCTGTCCGTAGGGTCCGCGAAGGGGCCTCTTGCTGTACCTTAATGCAAAAAGAAGAAAATATTAATATTTACAGATATCTATAAGTGATATGTACATTAAGGATTTGAACAAAAATTTTAGCTTTCGGTGAAATCAAAATTTTTGAACTATATAAATATGAAGAAACATTTCAGTTTCATTTCAGTTAACATTTTCATAAGAATAAGTTTATATTTTCAAAAAATAAGTAAGAATTTTCTAAATGTGTGTGTGTGGTTGATGACAAATCTTCTCAAATTTTTTAGTTCAAAAATATTACATAAAAATGTTACATGAACTATATAAATATGAAGAAACGTATAAGTTATATTTATATTTTCAAAAAATAAGAGAGAATTTTCTAAATGTTACACATTTGTGTGTATGGTTTATGAAAAACTTTTCAAATGCTTTTAAAGTTCAAAAATATTAAAATGTGAATTCCATAAAAGAATTCTTTCTTAAAAGAAGCCAAATCGACAATTGAAACGTAAAGATTATCTTTGCTTTACATATAAAACTTCGATTGCCTTGCTAAGGTTATTATTAACGCAAGAATGGAAAAAGAATATGTTAAATCGTTGCGTGTCCATGTCAGGCGCACTTCCGTTCTATTTCGATAGGTCTGGTAAGTTCTCCGATTACCTTCGAGGCGTGTGGCCCTCGCAGTCGGACAGGTCGCTGGGCGTCGCAGGTGGCTCGTCTCTCTCCTCGCTGCTCTGAGCCGACAGCTTGTTCCTGTCCGCGTCCAAAGGCTCTGGCCATTGAGTTATGTACACGCCCTTCCTCCTCTTGCTAGTGTCTCCCCGATATCGTCTCGCTTTGCCGGATGGCGAGGACGCCTCCGAGGGCGTCTCGCTCGGCGCCTCGCTGCCTTCGCTCGCTTGACTCAGTCGCGGCTCCTCCGGAGGTGGTGTGATGATCACCTCGTGCGGTTCTATCCTGGTTTCTAAAAAGTCAGTTTTCACGAGTCTGTCATTCTTAATCGCCTATTTATACTAAAATTGATTAATATTGATATATTTCTAGCAATCGGTAATACAATTAGAAAAATAAGAATTTATATTGAAACTAACGAAACTTAAACTCCAAACTTCAAATTTTCACAATAAAGCAAATATATTGTTTAAAGTTATACGGTGAATTTGATTCGAAACGTTTGTATAGTTAAAGATTATATTTTAAGATATATATTTTAAGACTAGAATATAAGAACAGAAGTAAACTCTTAGGCGTTCTCTTAGGCGCATATCTTCTGACTTGATTATACTTCTGCTAAGAAGTCGAAAATTTATTAGCTCTAAGTCCTACAATCCTTCTTATGTTTTTATCCGCCTCTAATACTATATAAAAGTGATCTTTATTTAATTTGTAAGAAG
>Ga0157363_1001036_pt1 | contig 22513 bp, 22 predicted proteins | sample AttsexASBM1_FD_111477 | JGI IMG/M metagenome (GOLD analysis project Ga0157363, IMG submission 111477) | Fungus gardens microbial communities from leaf cutter ant in Ribeirão Preto, State of São Paulo, Brazil - Atta sexdens ASBM1 | ecosystem: Host-associated > Fungi > Mycelium > Unclassified ... | reverse complement strand
CTCACTGCCATCTTGCAGGCGGGCGCAGCCTGGTTGCCGCTGGATATTGGCTATCCCGATGAACGTCTGGCGTACATGGTGGACGATGCACGACCGTGGGTGGTGATCACCGAGTCGGCGCTGGAAAATCGTTTTGCTGGCTTTGGCACTCTGATGATGTTCGATCGCCTTGCCAGCGCACAGACTGTGGCACGTCATCCATTGCCTACACCCGACGCGCAGCGACCGGCTTATGTGCTTTACACCTCAGGTTCGACCGGCAAGCCAAAAGGTGTGGTGGTCAATCAGCGCGCCATCGTTAACCGCTTGCGCTGGATGCAAGCCAGCTATCCATTGCGTAGCGACGACGTGGTGTTGCAGAAAACACCGTGCAGCTTTGATGTTTCGGTATGGGAGTTCTTCTGGCCGTTAATGACCGGCGCACAGCTGATGATGGCGCCGCAGGATGCCCATCGCGATCCACAGGCGTTGTGGCAGTTGATTGACGATTACCAGGTCACCACCCTGCACTTCGTTCCGTCGATGCTGGCCGCCTTTGTCGGGCATGTCAGTACGCACACCGATCGTGCCTGCGCTTCACTGCGCCGCGTATTTTGCAGCGGAGAAGCGCTGGCCTGCGATCTGGCGCGCAGCTATCAGCAGGTGATCGCCGCTCCGCTGCATAATCTGTACGGCCCGACCGAAGCCGCCGTGGATGTCACCTGGCAACCCGCCAGCGGTAGCGCGCTCGAAGGCCTGAATGGCCCCGGCGTGCCGATTGGTCGTCCGGTGTGGAACACCCAACTGCATATCCTCGATAACCTGCTGCGCCCGGTGCCAGTCGGCGTGCCGGGCGATCTCTATCTCAGCGGCATCCAGCTGGCAGATGGCTATTTGCATCGCGCCGATCTTACCGCGCAGCGCTTTATTGCCGCTCCGTTTGCTGATGGCGAACGTATGTACCGCACCGGTGATATCGCCTGCTGGCGTGAGGATGGCGCCGTAGAGTATCTGGGGCGCAGCGACGATCAGTTAAAGATGCGCGGACAACGTATCGAACCGGGTGAAATTGAGCAGGCGCTGGTGGCATTGCCGGGCGTGGCGCAGGCAGTCGTGGCTGCGCGCAATTTGACACAACAGGCGGCGGCGGGCGTCGATAATCGCCAGCTGCTCGGCTGGCTGGTGGCTCAGCCTGGCGTGGCACTGGACATCGAACAGGTAAAACAGCAGTTGAGCACTCGCCTGCCCGCCCACATGCAGCCGGTGAGCTATTTGTTGCTGGACGATTTGCCCCTCAGCGCTAACGGCAAACTGGATCGTAAAGCGCTGCCGATGCCGCAACGCAGCACGCAGGCTGGCCGTCTGCCGGAAACGCCTCACGAGCAGATGCTGGCAGAACTGTTCCAGCAGCTACTCGGATGTGAGCAGGTGTATGCCGACGATGACTTCTTTACGTTGGGCGGTCATTCCCTGCTGGCGATGCGACTGGCAGCAGAAATGCGCCGCCGTGTAGCGCAACCCGTGAGTGTCGGGCAGATCATCGCCGCACGCAGCGTGGAGAGACTGGCGGCACTGCTGGCGGGTGATGTCAGTGACAGCAGCGGCAACGGGGAGCTGCTGCCACTGCGTGCCGGTCAGGGGCCGACGCTGTTCTGCATCCATCCGGCATCAGGGTTCGCCTGGCAGTACAGCGCCCTGCTGCACTATCTCGACGGCGATTTCCCGATTGTGGGGCTGCAATCACCGCGCCCGGCGGGTGTTATCGCAGCCTGTGCCAGTGTAGAAGCCATGTGCGATCGCCATCTGGCTGTGATTCGCGAACACCAACCGCATGGGCCTTACTTCCTGCTGGGCTACTCACTGGGCGGCACGCTGGCACAAGGCATTGCGGCGCGTCTGCAGGCCAGTGGCGAAAGCGTGGCCTTCCTTGGTCTGCTGGATACTTACCCGGCCGAAGGACAGGACTGGCGCACACCCGATGCTGAAGAGGCGGAGCAGGAAGTGACGCGTGAACAGGCCGAGTTTATGGCCGCCACTGAAGATGAGCGCGATCCCCTGTTACGTGCCGAGAAAGCCGCGATGTTTAGCACCATCGTCGCCAACTACAAGGACGCAGTCGCACGGCTGGCGGAAGCGCGTACGCCGCGTTATGCCGGTAAAGCCACGCTGTTTATGGCAGAGAAAACCCTGCCTGCCGACATGGATGTGCCGGCGGCCTGGAAACCGTTTGTTTCAGAACTGGAAATCTGGCCGCTGGATTGCGAGCACGCTGACATTTTGTCTGCCACCTCGCTGAAAGTGCTGGGTCCGCTGATCAATCGTTTGTTATCTGAGAGTCGCTCATAACACCCGGCCTTTGGCCACTTAATGTGGGCGCACTGATGTGCGCCCCTGCTCGTTTTAACAATGGATATTTATGGCTAAGCCTTCAATTTTTCTTGATTTCAGCCTGCTGAAAAACAACGCCGCGTTTCGCGCTATCTTCTGCGCCCGCATGCTATCCGTATTTGCGCTGGGCATGCTGGCAGTGGGCGTGCCGATCCAGATTCAGGCCATGACCGGCTCGACCTTGCAGGTCGGCGTGGCCGTGATGCTGGATGGCATCGGCATGTTTATTGGCCTGCTGCTCGGGGGCGTGCTGGCGGATCGTTATGATCGCCGCAAGCTGATCCTGTTTGCGCGTGGCACCTGTGGTATCGGTTTTGTGTTGCTGAGCCTGAATGCGTTTAGTCCTGCCCCTTCATTGTGGGCGCTCTATTTCCTCGCCTTCTGGGACGGATTTTTTGGTGCGCTGGGCATGACAGCTCTGATGGCGGTGATTCCGCTGATTGTAGGACGCGAGCATCTGGCGGAGGCCGGTGCGTTAAGCATGTTAACCGTGCGGTTGGGTGCGATCCTGTCTCCGGCGCTGGGTGGCATGATTATCGTGGCGGCAGGTGTCGGCTGGGCGTTTGCCGTGGCCGCCCTCGGCACGCTGGCGACGCTGATCCCGCTGGTACGGCTGCCCGCGATGAAACCTGAACAGCAAGAACCAGAACACCCTTTGCGCGCGCTCGCCAGTGGCATTCAATTTGTCTGTCAGCACAACGTGGTGGGTGCCGCGGTGTTGGTCGGCTTACTATTGAGTATGGTGGGCGCGGTGCGCATCCTGTTCCCGGCGCTGGCGCAAGCATGGCAGGTTGATGCCTCAGCGCTCGGGCTGATGTATTCCGCGGTGCCGCTGGGTGCGATGATCGGCGCATTCACCAGCGGCTGGGTGCGACAGTTGTCACGACCTGGTCTGGTGTTGCTGGTGAGTGCACTGGCTGCCTTTGGTTGCATCGCTTCTTTGGGGCTGTATAGCCAACTGATTCCGGCGTTGCTGGCATTGGTGGCTTATGGCTACAGCAATGCCATCGCTTCCCTGCTGCAATTTATTTTGATTCAGCACCACACGCCAGATGCCCTATTGGGTCGGGTCAACAGCCTGGGCACCGCGCAGGATGTGAGTGGCGATTCGCTGGGTGCGTTGGGGCTGGGTGCATTAGCACGCATGCTGGCAGCACTCAACAGCGTGCTGTGGTTCGGCGGCGTGGCCGCAGGTTTACTGCTGCTGGTCGCGCTGGCCGCACGCGGTTTGCGCTCGGCACAGCTGCAGCAAGAACCAACGGCCACTGAGCAAGCCGCGGCTTAGTGCACAAACTGCCGTTTTAAACTGCTGAGTATATTGCTGCCGATTAGTGTACGAACTGCCGTTCAATGCTGCTGAGCATATTGCTGGCACTGTAGTAATCGAGGCGGAAAGTATCGTTACCCATGGCAAAAATGTCGTGATGCTGCACAGCGGGTAAATGCGCGAGGAACGTATTCTTCGCTACCTGCGGCACCGTTTTTTCATCGGCGGCGAATAGCAACAGCGTATTGCCGGTGACGCCATCCGCCATCGTTTCGCCGTTAAGTTGAATGATGTCGTTGCGTTTGCCCATGCTGGTACTGCCCTGCAAGTTGGCAGGCGGCATCGCCAGCGTGAAGCCCAACGCTTTCAGCAACTCTCCCTGTGCCGAAGCCGGCGTCCACACATTCATGCCCCGCCCATCTTCGTAATAGACAATCGCCGAGGTGGGCTGTGGCGGCAGGGTAATTTTGCTGCGCAGTGTCTCGACGCGTTGGTCAAACTGCGCGATTGCCTGTTTCGCCTCTGCTTCGTGACCGGTGATATTGCCAAGCTGCAACGCCAGCGCCTGCCAGCTCTTATCGCCGTAATCAACCACCAGCACGGGCGCGATGGTTTTCAGCTGATCGTAGAGTTTCAGCGCAGAGTCCCCACCGGTCGCCGCGATAACGATCAGGTCTGGTGCCTCCGCGGCTATCGCTTCCGCGTTGGGCTGGCTTACGTACAGCGGCTTAACGTGACGGGCTTTGGCGACATCCCCCCACTGGGTAAAGAAGCCCTGGGCATCGGACACGCTGCTGTTACGACTGGTGGCGCCAGAACCAATCAGCGGCGCGTTAATCGCCAGTAAGGTGCCGCTCAACGTCACGCTGGTAGAGACAATGCGCTGCGGTGGCTGCTGTAAGGTGAACGGGCCTTGCGGAGTGGGTATTGTGCGAGGCCAGCTGGCTGAGGCTTCAGCTGTGGTGGCAAGGTTGAACACGGAAATGAAGCAAAAGAAAAAAGCCAGAACGGGCAGACGCATCAGGTTATCCATCACTTGATAATTGAGAATGGATATCATTATCAAAATAAGAATGGGGTGCAAGAGGATTTGGCGGCCAGGGGCTGAGGAAAGTTGGCGAGGAGTGGTTGAGGGTTGGTGATTGGTGAAATTTGATGCTGAAGTGCGGATGAAGATTGAGTGGTCGTGCCGAATGGGCTAGTGGTTGCGTTCTGCGTTCTGCGTTCTGCGTTCTGCGTTCTGCGTTCTGCGTTCTGCGTTCTGCGTTCTGCGTTCTGCGTTCTGCGTTCTGCAGGTTAGAGCATAAAAGATGAAAGGTGAAAGGTGAAAGGTGAAAGGTGAAAGGTGAAAGTGTATTGCGGGCCAGCGAATTAGCCAGCCCGCAAACGGTTACTGCTCCAGCGAGTAGCGCGTCATCGGCGCCACATCTTTGATCAGCCCGTTGGCTTTCATATATTCACCAAACGCCTGATACTTTGCTTTATCAAAGGTGGCGCTGTGCCCATCAAATAGCGGCAATGTCGCTTCCCAGGCCTGATGATTGAGTTTGGTGTTCAGCTCAGGATACTGCTTAATAAACGCCTTCCAGGCTTCTTCCGGATGCGCACGCAACCACACCACACCCGCGTCCAGACCGCGTAAGAATGCCGGAATACGCTTGTCCTGGGCGGCGCTCTTGTTGTTCGCCAGAATGATCAGCTCATCATAAGCGGGCACACCATAATCTTCGGGTTTAAACACTACCGGCTTCGCGCCCTTATCCTGCAAATCGATCAGCTCGTAATTGCGGAAAATGGTCATCGCGCCATCGATTTTGTGCGTCAGCAGCGCCGAAGTGGAATCCATATTCAGGCTGATTAATTTCACCGAATTGACATCCACTCCCTGCGATTTTAGCATATTGCGGATCGCCACATCTTCCGATCCTGGCACCGCGTAACCCAGCATTTTACCCGCTAAATCTTTGAGCGAATGGATATCGCTGGACACGGTGGTCAGCGTATTCAGCGGCTGACCAATCAGCGTGCCGACACGGATAACCGGAACGTCCTTCTCCACCAGCGTGTAAAGCTGTGGCTGATAGCTGATCGCCAGATCGGCCTTGCCTGCCGCCAGCAACAGCGGCACCGACGCCGAATCAGCCGGGGCGATCATCTCGACATCCAGCCCTTCCTTCTTGAAAGCGCCGCTGTACTGCGCGGCAAAAATGGCCGCATGATTAGGGTTCACAAACCAGTCGAGCAGCAGGCGAACCTTCTGTTCGGCGTGTGCGCTGGTGGTTGCCAGCAGCAGCAAAGCGGTAATCGCGGTACGTAGGGTGTTCAAGGGACTTCCTTATGTTGAGTGCCAGAGGAATTTTTTACGCAGCAACGCGACGCCGCCAGAGAGCAGCAGCGCCAGCATCAATAAGAGCAATAAAGCAGCAAAGCTGGTGGCGGTTTCCAGCCGGGCGTTGGATTGCATCATCAGGTAGCCCAGCCCTTCGCTGGCACCCACCCATTCGCCAATCACCACCCCAATCGGGGCCAGCACCACCGCCATCTGCAAACCGGAAAAGAATTGCGGTAGCGCAGCAGGCCAGCGCACGTGCCAGAAAACCCGTGCGCGCGAAGGATTCAGTGTCCCCGCCAGTTCCAACCAGCCGGAGGGTGTGCGGCACAGGCCATCGAACAAGGACAGGCACAGTGGGAAGAAAACGATTAACGCGGCGACCACCACTTTGGAGGCGATGCCAAATCCCAGCCACAACACCAGCAGTGGCGCCAGCGCAAACACCGGAATCGCCTGACTGGCGGTCACCAGCGGAAACAGCACGCGGCGTAGAGTCTGGCTGCCCGCCATCAGGACCGCCAGCATCACGCCCGTCCCAACGCCCAGCAGCAGCGCCAGCACAATCTCTGCCAGGGTAAACAGCGCGTGATGCGCCAGCAGCTGGCGATGCAGCCATAATGCCTCCAACACCGCCAGTGGCGAAGGCAGCAAAAAGTCAGGCACGCCATGGTGCCGCGCCAGCAGCCAGCCACACAGCAGCACCGCGATCAGATAGATCGCGCTAAACAGTTTTTTCATCTTGATTCAGTCGGGAAAAGAGTTCGCCCTGCGCCTGTAGCAGGCGAGGATCATCAAGGGATCGGGGAGCATCACCCGCAGGCACCGGCCAGCTTTCAACCGCTAACGGCTGGCCATGCAACAGCACGATGTCATCGGCCATACGGCAGGCTTCGAGCGGATCGTGCGTAACCAGCAGCACCGTTTTGCCCTTGAGCAGCGTGGCAGTCAGGGTTTGCAGACTGAGTTTGGTCATCACATCCAGCGTGGCGAAGGGCTCATCCATCAGCACCACTTCGCGTTGGGCATACAGTGTACGTGCCAGTGCCACACGCTGCCGCATCCCGCCTGAAAGCTTATCCGGTGAGGCTTGCGCCACCTCACTCAGCTTCACCTGCTCAAGCAGCGCCAACGCACGCGCGCGGTCCGATTTTTCACCGTTGAGCCGAGCGGAAAGCATCACGTTTTCCAGCACCGTCAGCCACGGATACAACAAATCCTGTTGCCCCATCCACGCCACTTTGCCCGGTAAGCCACTGATTTCGCCCTGTTGTGGCTGCAACAAACCTGCCACCAGCCGCAATAAGGTGCTTTTCCCAATGCCGCTGCGCCCCAACAGCACGGTGGTTTTACCGCCGCGCAGTTGCAGATTGAGTTGCTGGCACAGCGCCTGTTCGCCCCAGCTAAAGGTGATGTCATTAAATCCGATCGGATTCATAGTCGCTTTGCCGCCAACATTGCCAGACGGGTAAACCCTCGCGCTTCCAACACCGAGGCCGCCTGCGCCGCGCGAATGCCGCTGGCACACACCAGCACGATGCGCCGATCCTGCGGCGGCTGCCAATCGACTATGGCGTGCGGCAGAATGCGTTCGACGATGTTCGCTACGCTGACGGGGGCTTCTTCCAAACTGCGCAACTCGACAATGCAATCATCTTTCGTCAGCAGTTGCTCATCGATAAAGGGCACGCTGTTTTCTGGCTCTTCCGCGCCGTCAAAACGAAATGCGCGCATATGCCAGTTGATGAAGTCGCAGTTGATCACACTGCCGAGGGGTGAAGGTTGCAGATCCAACAGCACGCTGAGTGCCATCTGCGCCTGCATTGCACCCAAAGTCGCCACTGCCGGTCCCATCACGCCTGCGGTGTTGCAGTTGGCTGCGGAGGCGGGTAATCGTGGAAACAGTGCCCGATAGCTCGGCGCGCTGCCGCAGAAGCCACCGACGTAGCCCTGACGACCTAATACTGATGCACTGATCAAAGGAATCTGCGTTGCCATACAGGCGTCGGAGAGTTGATAGGTCACCGCGAAGTTATCAGCGGCATCAATCACCAGATCGATATCCGTGAGGAGGTGCGGCAGATCGCTGGCGCCGATAGCCCGTGGCACCACCTCTATCTGCACCTCGGGATTACGTTGCACCAGCGCCTGTTGCGCACGTGCTGCCTTGCTGTGACCGATGTCCTGCATCGTAAACAGCGTCTGGCGATGAAGATTGTGTAAGGCCACTTCATCGTCGTCACACAGGCGGATAAAACCGACGCCTGCGCCAACCAGCTGCGGCAGTAATGTAGCGCCCAACCCGCCTGCCCCCACCACCAGGACGCACGCATCCGCCAGCTTTTGCTGACCTTCGACACCGATTTCCGGCAGCATCATCTGCCGTTGATAGCGATCCATGATGGCTCCTTAACTCAAACTCGCCAGACCGAAGATCGGTGTTGAAGCTGCCGCCATATCCCGTTTCTCCATCAAACCAGCACTGCGTGCGGCCTGTCCCGCTTCAATCGCCAGCCGGAAACCGTTCGCCATGCCAACCGGATCGCCGGCTTTCGCCACCGCGGTATTGAGCAGGATGCCATCGAAGCCCATCTCCATCGCCTGTGCGGCCTGTGATGGCGCACCGATGCCTGCATCAATTATCAACGGGATGTCGCTGAACCATGCCCGCATCGCGCGTAATCCTTCAATGTTGCGCAGGCCCTGCCCGGAACCGATCGGCGCGCCCCACGGCATTAGCAGTTCACAACCGGCTTCCAGCAGCTTTTCACCGACGATCAAATCTTCGGTGGTGTACGGGAAGACCTGAAAACCGTCCGCACACAGAATGCGTGCCGCTTCGACCAGCGCAAAAGGATCGGGCTGGAGCGTGTCGGCATGCCCGATCACTTCCAGTTTGATCCACGAGGTGTTGAACAGTTCGCGCGCCATCTGTGCGGTGGTCACCGCCTCTTTCACCGTGTGACAGCCTGCGGTATTGGGTAGCACACGAATATCCAGCCCGGTCAGCAGCTCGCGAAAAGCCGCGCCCGCCGCGCCTTCACGACGCAAACTCACGGTGATGATTTCCGTGCCAGAGGCGGCAATGGCCTGTTGCAGAATCGCCGGTGATGGATAGCCCGCGGTGCCAAGCAGAAAACGTGACTGGGGATCGAAATCGTAAAACATGTTTCAACCTCCCTGCATCGGGGACAAGACTTCCAACTGACAGCCCTCTTCCAGCTGCTGGCTGCTGTACTGACTTTTAGGCACAAAGTTGCCGTTGAAAGCGCTGGCAACGCAGGCGGCATCAATTTGCTGCTCGATCAGCAATTCGCTGAGCGTGCTGGCCTCAGTGCGGATCGCCCGGCCGTTAAGCTGAATATTCATAGGATTGTTCCCCGAAAAGGCGCTGCATCAGCTGTTCTGCCATCATTGGCGCCAGCAGAAAACCGTGGCGATACATGCCGTTAAGATAATAAGTGTCGTTTTGATAATGGATTTCTGGCAGGTTGGCCGGATAAGCAGGACGTAAACCGCTGCCGCTTTCGACTACGCGGGCTTCCGCCAGAGCAGGATGAATAGCGTAGGCCGCGCTGAGCAGTTCCATCATGGCGCGCGCGCTAATCGGGCTGGCATCGTCGCTTTCCACCATGGTGGCGCCGAGCATGAAATGACCATTACGGCGCGGCACCAGATAGCACGGAAAGCGCGGATGCAACAGGCGAATCGGACGCGAGAACTGCACCTCGCCGCTGTGCAGAATCACCATCTCGCCACGCACCGCACGCAGGCGCGTAAGGTCGGCTTTGGCGTGCATGCCACGACAATCAATCACCCGGCCCGAAGGATGTAGTGCATCAAAACGCACGCCGCGCTGTAACAGCTTTTCGCGCATTTCGGTGAGCGCCAGGCGCGGGTCGAGATGCGCTTCCTCGGCAAAAAACAGCCCGCGCGCAAAACGCCCAGCCAGCAGAGGTTCAAGCTCACCAGGATCGACCCATTGGTGCTGTTCGGTCATGCGTGCGAAGCGAGTCAGTTCCTGGCTATCGCGCGGTGGCGCCACCACCAGCGTTCCCTGATGTGCCACGCTGCTGACGTGCTGTTGCCACCAGCCAGCAGCGTGTTGACCGAGAGAGATCACTTCCTGCGGTGCACTTTCAGATTCGCACCAGGGTGCGAGCATGCCACCAGCAAACCAGGACGCGGGCTGGCGCGAATCATCGCCAATGATGTCGACGTCTTCGCCGCGTTCAGCCAGTAGCGTCGCCACGCAGAGACCTGCCACGCCGCAGCCTAATACCGTCCAGCGACTCACAGCAGGTTATCCGGGATATAAAGGGAATTCACATCGGCCTCTCAGTGTTGACTGAGACCCGCAGATACAGGAGGAGAGAAAGGGCGCGAGCGATCCTCTGCGCCAGACAACACCGGATCGGTGCTGTCAGTCTTCCTACGCCAGTATCAACTGGGTCAGGTTCAAAGGGTCGCTAAGCCGCGCATTGCGCTTTTAGCCTCTCAGTCTCATTGGCGAGACTCCCCCGACGCGTCTATTTGTATTGCAGGCGCAGGTCGCCGTCAAGCACGGATTGCCGCAGATAGCCATCACGTCATCGCATGGCATTTATCGCTACGTGCACGTTCTGGATCGAAAACGTAACATATGGTATACAAAGGCATTATTGCTACTTTTCAAGCGCAAAGAAATTACAGGTGATGTTGGACTCATTATGAAAAATATTAGAATTGCCTTTATTAAAGCCGGTTGGCACAAAGAGATTGTGCACAATGCGTTGGTGGGTTTTGAGCAAGAATTAAAAGCACAGAACGTTGAAGCCGAATTAAAAGTGCTGGAAGTGCCGGGCGCATTTGAAATGCCGCTGCTGGCAAAACGCTTAGCGGAAACCGGTAAATACGACGCGATTGTAGCGGCTGCGCTGGTGGTGGATGGTGGTATCTATCGTCACGATTTCGTTGCTGCAGCCGTGGTTGATGGCCTTATGAACGTTCAGCTGACCACCAATGTGCCAGTGTTCTCTGTCTCACTGACGCCGCACAATTTCCAGCCGGTCGATGTGCTGGAAAACTTCTATACCGAACACTTTATTAAGAAAGGCAAAGAGGCCGCGCGTGCTGCGCTGGCGATTCATAATTTGTCGATCGATTAATTCCCTCTCAGGAACACTTCATTATTCGCGGTGAAGTGTTCTTGCTCTCAATAATACCTCCCTGCCCTTAAGAACAATATGTTCTACGTTATTTCGAAAATCGCATAAGCCACTTTCATTACTCTCCTCTGCTACTTCAACTTACGTAAATTTTTGTCGTAAACAGCAAAAGGTGTACAAAAACACTTCACATTCATAGCATTCACTATAATGTATAGCACAGGCTATACTTCTCAGGGGATGACTATGATGATCAGGCACGTTGTATCGGTTGTGATGCTTACGCTCGCGATGAGCACTTCGGCGTTTGCTGCCGACAAACTCAAAGTGGTCACTACTTTCACGGTGATCGCAGACATGGCAAAGAACGTCGCAGGTGATGCCGCCGAAGTGACATCCATCACCAAGCCCGGTGCGGAGATCCATGAATACCAACCAACCCCCGGCGATATTCGTCGCGCGCAGGGTGCCGATTTAATCCTGGTAAACGGTTTTAATCTGGAACTGTGGTTTAGCCGCTTCTATCAGCGCCTGAAAGGCGTGCCGCAAGTCACAGTGACCGAGGGCATTGAACCCTTAGGTATTACCGAGGGACCCTACAACGGCAAACCCAACCCACATGCCTGGATGTCACCAGACAATGCGCTGATTTACGTCGATAACATCCGTAAAGCACTGCAAAAATACGATCCTGCCAATGCCGCCGTTTATCAGGCCAATGCGGATCGCTATAAAACGCAAATCCAGCAAACCCTGGCGCCGATGCGCGCGGAGATTGAAAAACTGCCGGAAAACCAGCGCTGGCTGGTGACCAGTGAGGGCGCTTTTTCCTATCTGGCACGTGATTTGGGTCTGAAAGAACTTTATCTCTGGCCGATCAATGCCGATCAGCAAGGCACACCGCAACAGGTGCGCAAAGTGATTGATGCGGTGAGAGCCAACCACATCCCGACTATCTTCAGCGAAAGCACCATCTCCGCCAAACCGGCCCAACAGGTCGCGCGTGAAGCGGGTATTCACTACGGCGGCGTGTTGTATGTTGACTCTCTCAGCAACAGTGACGGGCCGGTTCCGACCTACCTTGATCTGCTGCGCGTGACCACCGATACCGTAGCCAAAGGCATCACCGCCGGGAGCCAAAAATGACCCTAAACGTGCAGGATGTTAGCGTCACCTACCGCAACGGGCACACTGCGCTGCGTCAGGCATCTTTCTCCGTGCCAGCGGGCAGCATCGCCGCGCTGGTGGGCGTCAACGGCTCCGGGAAATCCACACTGTTTAAGGCCATTATGGGCTTCGTGCCGCTTTCGACGGGTCTGGTCACGCTGGCAGACATGCCCGCGAAACGTGCGCTAAAACACAATATCGTCTCCTATGTGCCGCAATCCGAAGAGGTGGACTGGAGCTTCCCGGTGCTGGTGGAAGATGTGGTGATGATGGGCCGCTACGGCTATATGAATATGCTGCGCATCCCGCGTGCGGAGGACAAACGCAGCGTGGATGAGGCGCTGGCACGCGTCGGGATGCAGGACTTTCGTCATCGTCAGATTGGTGAACTCTCCGGCGGGCAGAAAAAACGCGTCTTCCTGGCACGTGCGCTGGCGCAGAGTGGTCAAATTATCCTGCTGGATGAGCCCTTCACCGGCGTCGATGTCAAAACCGAGGCGGCGATCATCACCCTGTTGCAGGAGCTGCGCGATGAAGGCCGCACTATGCTGGTCTCCACGCACGATCTCAACACCATCCCTGATTACTGCGACCGCTGTGTGCTGGTCAAAAACACGGTGCTGGCTAGCGGCTTATTGCATGACACTTTCACCGCTGCCAACCTGGCGCGCACCTTTGATGGTGAGGTGCAGCAGCGTAATGCCGCACTGTTGCAGAAGATAGCCGCACGACCGGGGGCGGATCATGTCGTGGATTATTGAACCCTTCGGCTATCAATACATGCTGAACGCGATGTGGATCGCCGCGCTGGTTGGGGCGATTTGCGCGTTTCTCTCCTGCTTTCTGATGCTGAAAGGCTGGTCGCTGATTGGTGATGCGCTATCCCATTCGATAGTGCCGGGTGTGGCTGGCGCGTACATGCTGGGGTTGCCCTTCTCACTCGGTGCCTTTCTCTCCGGCGGACTGGCGGCGGGCAGCATGCTATTCCTTAACCAGCGCACGCGCCTGAAGGAGGACGCGATAATCGGACTGATCTTCTCCTCCTTCTTCGGCATCGGGCTCTTTCTGGTGTCACTCAATCCAACGTCGGTCAATATTCAAACCATTGTGCTGGGCAACATCCTCGCGGTTGCGCCCGCCGATATCTGGCAACTCGGCACCATCGGCGTGGTGACACTGACGTTATTGCTGCTGAAGTGGAAAGATTTGATGGTGACGTTCTTTGATGAAAGCCACGCGCGCTCACTTGGGCTGAATACCACCGGCTTGAAGATCCTGTTCTTTACCCTGCTCGCGGCCTCCACCGTCGCCGCATTGCAAACCGTTGGCGCCTTTATGGTGATTTGTCTGGTGGTGACACCGGGTGCCACTGCTTATCTGCTCACCGACCGCTTCCCGCGTTTGTTGATGATTGCCGTGGCTATCGGCAGCATCACTAGCTTCCTTGGCGCGTGGAGCAGCTATTTCCTTGATGGTGCCACTGGCGGCGTGATCGTGGTGGCACAGACTCTGGTGTTCCTGCTGGCGTTTGTGTTTGCGCCTAAACACGGCGTGCTGGCGGCACGGCGACGCGCTCGTCTGGCGCAGGAGGTCAACCTCAATGATTGAAATACTGCTAAGTCCTTTCGAATTCGAATTTATGAATATGGCGCTGATCATCACGCTGATTTTGTCGCTGCCGTGCGCCATGCTGTCCGCATTTTTAGTGTTAAAAGGCTGGTCACTGCTCGGCGATGCCATGAGTCACGCGGTATTTCCCGGCGTGGTGCTGGCGTGGTGGATCGGCTTTCCTTTTGCGATTGGCGCTTTTATCGCGGGCATGCTGTGCGCGCTCGCCACCGGTTTTATCAGCCAGAACAGCCGCATCAAGCCTGATACCGTGATGGGCATTGTGTTTTCGGGGATGTTTGGTGCCGGACTGGTGCTCTACCTAAAACTGAAACCGGAAGTCCATCTCGACCACATTCTGTTCGGCGATATGCTGGGTATTGGCTGGGCGGATATCGCACAAACCGCCGCCATTGCGCTGCTGGTGGTGCTGGTGCTAAGCGTGAAATGGCGCGATCTGTTGCTGCATGCCTTTGACCCACAACAGGCGCGCGCCTGTGGCATCAACGCTAATGTGATGCATTATGGGCTGCTGTGTTTAATTGCGCTCACCATCGTTGCCGCGCTGAAATCGGTGGGAGTGATTTTGTCGATCGCCATGCTGATCGCGCCAGGAGCGATCGCTCTGCTACTGGCGCGGCGGTTCTTACAGGTCATGCTGCTGGCGGCGCTAATTGCCATCCTGACAGGATTTTGCGGCGTGTACGCGTCCTTCTTCCTGGATAGCGCGCCGGGCCCCACCATCGTGGTGCTGTATAGCCTGTTATTTGTGGTGACGTTTGTGAGAGTGAGCTGGCGTGAAAGTGCGAATCGTCACGGCTCTGCGGCTACCAAATAAAGTGATTTCAGGCCGCAAATCTTAAGTTTGGGCCATAAATTTAATTTATTAGGCCGATAATGAGTGAAATGGGCTGTAAAATATTTATAATGGGCCGTAAATGTTCGGAGTGGGCCATAATCGTTCAATATGGGCCACAAATCTACCTGGTCTCAAGCCTTCAGCGAGTGCAAAGCACGGACCAGGTAGGTTTCTGATTTATGGATTTTAAGCTAATCCCAGAGGCATACGATTTTGATCCAGCCAGTCCCCCCAGATGATCTTTCAGACCTACAACACCGAATTCTCTCAACTATCGCATGTGCCGAGTCTTCGCTCAGTTCCGGTGATCTCGCGAGTCGGCTTGGTGTGGGTCGTTCAACGATCAAACGGCATATCGAGGTTTTGCTTGGTCAAAGCAAAATTACCCGGCATGGCGTAGGACGAGGGACTCGGTATACCGCGCAGGCGCCCATTAACAAGCTGCCCCAATCCGGTTCATCGGTGACAGAGAAGACCCCTGAATATCATTCTTCTTCCCTCACTACAGCTCAATCATTGCATCAATATCTAAACTTACCTCTGTCAGTCAGGGATATTTCCGGGTATGACCGAAGCTTCGTGGACAATTATATTCCAAACGAAACGTTCCTACTGCCTCAAACGCTAGCCCTGGCCTTAATGAATGAAGGCAAAATGGCAGGGCAACAGCCCGCTGGTACCTACGCGCGAAAAGTTCTGGAGCAATTGCTCATTGATTTGTCCTGGTCATCCTCTCAACTTGAAGGAAACCGATATTCATTGCTGGCCACAGAAGAACTGTTCAAAAGTGGCGCGGCTTCGAATGATTTGGATGCCGTCATGCTGCTTAACCATAAACAGGCAATTGAGTTTTTGGTCGATGCAGTCCCTGAATCTGGATTAACTGGACCGGTAATCAGTAACCTGCATGCCTTATTGATGCATGATTTACTGTCAAATCCTGACGAGTTGGGAGCGATCAGACGCAAAATCGTGAATATTTCGGGAACCACCTACACTCCTCTACAGGCACCTTTCTTATTACAGGAAATGTTCGACATTATTATCAAAAAAGCACGGCTGATTAATAATCCTGTGGAGTCAGCCTTTTTCCTATGGGTCAATATCGCTTATCTGCAACCCTTCGAAGATGGAAACAAAAGAACCAGCAGGCTGGCCGCGAATATTCCGCTTATGATTTACAACAGTGCTCCACTCTCCTTTCTTGATGCTGATGTCACAAGCTATGCCTACGCGATGATGGGGATTTATGAAAAACGTGACGTGACTTTAGCCGTTGAGTTGTTCGAACATTTATATCGTCGTTCAATCAAACGCTATGCCGTCACACTGGAAGCCATGGGCGTTCCGGATCCGTTTAGACTTCGTCACAGAGAAGATTTAAACACCACTATTCGCTTAATCATTGCAGAGGGTCAGAATATTGAGTCTGCGATGCAGGTGATTGATATTGTTCCTGAAGACAGAGCGCGATTTATGCAGCTTTTACAGAACGAGCTACGCATATTAAGTACGTTAAATTGTGCCCGGTATCGTCTATCAATATCGCTAACGGAGCAGTGGATCCGTCAGGGGCGGCCATGTTAGTAGTGAGGCCGACATACATCTTACATACCCGTTTTTGGCTAACCCGCATCGCGGCTTAACGTTATAGTGCCCTCTCTGATGACGATATGAAACCGGCATGAAACTGACTCTCGACAATGATCTCACCATTCGCAAGCTGCTGATTTTCAGCTGCTACATGGAAACGGAAAACCTCGCAAGAGCGGCAGAAACGCTGGGGATCAGCACCGTGAGCGTGCATCGTGCGCTACACACGCTGGAAGAGAGTTTGCACTGTCCGCTGTTTGAACATAAAGGCCGCAACCTGGTGGCACTGCCCGCCGCTACGACGCTGCTGGAATACAGCCGGGAAGCGCTGGCCACGCTGAGTCAGGGCATTGATGAAACACGACGCACTGCAGGTATCGGTCTGGGGCATCTGCGTGTGGGCACCTTATATTCTCTGTCGCTGGAAACCGTGCCGCGTCTGATCATGAAAATGAAACTGCGCCGCCCCGAGTTAGAACTCAACCTCACCATGGGCTCCAATGATTTGCTGCTGCGCGCGCTGAAAGATAATCAATTGGATGCGATTATCATTTCTGTCAGCGAAGCCGAGATCGATGAAAAGATTTTTGAGCAGGTGGCGCTGTTTCAGGATGACATCTTCCTCGCCGTACCAGCGGGCCACGGCGATAAAAGCGAGGAAGATATCGACCTGCGTCGCTACAGCGATAAACCCTTTGTCTCGCTGGCAGAAGGCTTTGCTACCTTTGCCGGATTTCAGGAAGCCTGCCACGTAGCCGGTTTTGAGCCCAACATCGTCACACGCGTGAATGACATCTTCTCGATGCTCAGTCTGGTGCAGGCCGGCATGGGCTATTCGCTGGTGCCGGGCAGGATGCGTAAGCAGTATGAAAACGATCTGCGTTTTCTCCGCTTAGCCGAGCCGTATCAAATGCGACAGCAGATCGCTATCGTGTTTCCGCGCAACCGCGAACATGACCCAAATCTGCTGGCACTGGTGGCTGAAGGGCGTATGTTCGCCCTGAGTTTGCAGGAAAAGGTTCAGCGTGCCAGCCGCTGAAACAGACGCAGCGCCACTTCAGCGCCGCTGCGCTCAAGGGCGATACACTCGCCCTGGCACTGCACACTACGCGTTAAGCCCGTCAGCACTTCGCCGGGCGGCATCTCAATCACCAGACGCACGTCGCGTTCTTTCGCCGCCACCATCGCTTCATGCCAGCGCACGCTGCGCGCCATGTTCATCGCCAGATCGTCGGCAATACGTTCCGGCTGCCAGAGAACGCGGGCGCTGCTGCCGCTGAGAAAAGCGAATTGCGAGCGTTGCAACCTGACTTTATCGATAGCGGCTTTGAGTTGCTGCGCGGGACTATCCAGTAACGCACAGTGTGAAGGCACGCTGATCGCCAGCCGCTGCGCTCGTTGTGCCCCTTGCGCCAGCGCCCGCTGCGCCACTGCGGCCATGGCACTATCGCTTCCCGCAATCACAATCTGTGTTTCGGCATTAATGTTGGCAATGAAACTGTTTTGTCCATCTACCAGCGCTTCAACTTGCGCCAGCGTCATCCCACTGATAGCCGTCAAACCATAGCCCTGCGGATACGCCTGCTCCATGAGTTCACCGCGTAACGCCACAAGGTGCAGAGCATCGGTAAAATCCAAAGCACCGGCTATCACCGCCGCAGGATACGCACCAATCGACAGACCACACACCATATCGGGCTGCACTCCGCTGGCGATCAGCTGGCGCGCTGCTGACACGCCCGCAATCAGTAGCGCCAGCTGCACTGCGCGCGTATGTTGCAGTGCGACAGCCGAATCGAGCTGCATCAGTTCATCACCCAGCACCTGATGCGCCACCTGCCAGGTCTTATCGCGTGGCAGCGACTGCAACATGCCAGGCCGTTGCGTGCCTTGTCCCGGAAAAGTGAACAGCGTTTTCATTCGATTTCCTCCGTCCAGGGAAGATGTGTCAGGCGTGGACCGCGTGCGGTTTTCAGCAACACGCGCCCCTCGCGCAGCCACTCATTAAGCGCGAAGGCACCCACCGGCGTTTCCACCTGGGTATCAGCCCGACAGGGCAAACGTGACACTTGTTGCTGCCAGGCCGTCACCTCCTCCGCCTGCAACGGCTGCGGTGCGCGAATTAACAGGTCGAGATCGCTCGAGGCATGCAGCACCGGCAATCCGGTCGCTAAGGCAAATCCCGTGCTGCCGGTCACGCCCCACGACCATGACCAGCGCTGCTGATGAAGTTGCATCACTGCCTCAACCGTGGGTAATGCGCGAAACACAGAATCGCTTGCATGCGCCAGTAGCCCCTCCGGTGTATCAATCCGCAGCACATCCTGCTCCCGCACCCATCCCGCTGCCCGTTGATGGCGAGCACTGCCACGCACGCCAATCGGAATGCGATCCTGCTGCATCACATCACGCCGCACCACGACCGGCTGCTGAGCGTTCCACTGTTGCGCCACCCAGCTTTCCTTAATGTCGAGCAGCGTGGTATCAGCGTGCAGCCAGAGCAGATCGTGTGGGCGGATATTCATCATTACATTCCTGAAGTTAGGCTAATAAACAGCGGCAGTGACACAATCGACAGCAGCGAACTCAGTAACAGTACCGCTTCGGCATCCGGTGACTGCACACCAAAGCGATTACCAAATACCACACCAAAGAAACCGGCTGACAGCGCAATCATCAGAATCGCGGTGATCGCGACGGTGCCGTGCAAACCAAACAACATCACAATGCCCCACGCCAGTAACGGTTGGATCAGCAGTTTGGTCACTGTCGAGCTGATCACCATGCTGTTGATTTTCAGCTGGCGTGCCGAGAGGATCACCCCGGTCAGGAACAGTGCGGCGGCGGTGGCAGCCAGACCGAGCGGTTTGATCGCGGCCAGCACCAAATCCGGCATTTTGATGCCAATGGCTGACAGCACCACGCCCAATAGCGGTCCCAGTACAATCGGTTTTTTCACCGAACGCCACATCAACACCGGCAGCATCGCAAGCGTTGAACGCTGTGTTTCCCCGGCGGTACGCGCTTTTTCACGTTCGAGAATCAGCAGGCAGAAGGGGGTCATCAGCACTGAACCGCAGGCAATGGAGACGGCAACAGAGAGCGATGTCGCCGAACCTTCTCCTACCACGCTGCCAAGGATGGGTAAACCTAGCGCTGCGTAATTAGGCAACGCCACAGTCAGCGTCAATACAGCCGCATCCTGTGGCGACTTTTTGAAGATTTTAGTGGCAACAAAATAGAGCACCGCATAGGCCACCCACATCGCCAGCGTCAGCACCACAATCAGCGGCATCTGCGCCACAATCCCGCTCCACGGCGTTTGCACCGTGGCGCTAAACAACGCGGCGGGCAGCGCAAAATCCATCACAAAAATATTGAGCAAAGAGACGTTCTTGTTATCAACCATTTTGGCTTTGCCGGCCCAGAATCCGAGCAACATGATAATGAAGATCGGAGCCAGAGCATGCAGAATCACGTAAGTCATAAATCACCTGTTTGTTATTAAAAGAGTGAGTACTGACGCGATGGTGTTGAATTTATCAGTTGCCGCAGAGGCCGGACGCCGCGTGCGTCCGGCATACTGACAGCCGGCAGGTTGATTTAATGCTTTTTATTATTAGGGTATTACCAACTGGCGCGCAGACGTTCGCGCACCAGTGCCGAGCTTTGACGATTCGGTGCCGCCAGGCGCGAACCTCGACCCGGCACACGGCGCGTATCGTCAATCGCTTCCGCCAGCGTGGCTTTAACACGCGTGACCTCTTCGGCCGTCGGCGCATCCGGATGGGTGATGTCCAGCAGAGATGACAACAGGCCGAGCGTGGCGTAATTACCAATGTCATAGGCCATCGGCGGTACGCTGGCTGCAAGTTTCTCCAGCGCTTCCACGGTGCGCAGGGTGATACGCGCCGCCGAGGCTTTACCCATGGCGTGCACCTGCACGGCCGGGTCGTTAAACGCGATCAGTCGATTGGCCTGATAACCGTGCGCCAGAAACGCGCCGGACATTGCCTTACCCACGATCAGCCCAATCACCGGATGCCCGGCCAGACGCGCTTGTGCATAAGCACCCGCAGCGCCCGCCAGTGCCTGATGAATACCAAAGCCCTCTTCACGGCGGCCATAAGCCTGACTTGGCACATCAATCACCGCAATGATGGGTCGCTTCACTGCGTTTGCGGCGTCTTCCGCAATGGTCTCTTGCACCACTTTTGCCAGCGTCCAGCCTTCCAGCAAACCGACTTCGCCTTGCGCAGCGCGTGGATAGCGATTGTGCGCATCCGGAACGACAGCAATGAAACGAGCGGTTTCGCCATTGAGTTCGGCATCCGCGACCTGCACGGACGGGCAAAGCCCAGTGTGGCGGGCAGCGCCGCCGGTTAACTGGCTGAGCCACAGCTCACCCCGACTGTTGTATGCGCTCATGATTTCACCTCCGGGTGGAAGACCTGATGAATGGTGGCTGTGCTGGCCTGTTGAGCGGTATCGAAATGGCTTAAACGCTCAAGATAAAATGCATAGTTTTCACTGCGATGCTGTGCCGGAACCCCTTGCGCCAACGCTGCATCCACTGCCGTTTTCATCGCCTGGACACCGTCTGGCACCAGCGCATCGACCAGCCCGCTTTTATAGCGAATCTCGCCACCGGTCATGCTCCAGATAAATGGGCGGTCACGCGAGTCATACTCATCAATCCCCGCTTCCTGCTCAATCACCTGCGGGCCATTGAGTCCCAGACGTGCCTCACGCGTCACAATCAAGTGACTGCACAGCGCAGCGGCAATCGACATCCCGCCAAAGCAACCAACGGTCCCGGCAACAATGCCAATCACCGGTGTGTATTGACGCAGATCGACGATGGCGGCGTGAATATCCGCAATCGCCGCCAGCCCCAAATTGGCTTCCTGCAAGCGCACGCCGCCGGTTTCCAGACACAAAATGGCTTGGGTTGGAATGCCGTTGCGGTTGTCTTCAGCCGCCAACTCCAGCGCACCGGCCATTTTTGCGCCGGAGACTTCCCCCATGCTGCCGCCCTGGAAGGTGCCTTCAATGGCAATTACCACGGTGGGATTGCCGTTAAGCGTGCCTTTCATCACCACCATGCCGTCATCGGCCTGCGGCACAATGCCCTGTTTCTCCAACCAGGGAGACATCACACCTTCGAACGGATCGAGCAGTTCGCGCGCACTGCCGCTGTCCAGCAATGCCAGCGCACGCTGACGGGCGCGTAATTCGATAAAGCTGCTGTCATCACGCATGGTTTACCTCCTCAAACACCTGTTCGATACGGATACGCGCGACACCCGGCGTAGCACCGAAATCGTGGATCACCAGTTGGCCCGCTGGTAGCTCGGTCAGTTCCGCCAGGCGGCTAAACAGTGCATCCCATCGCGCTTTGCTGTTATCCACCGAGGTGGTGATCGCCACGCTGAGCACGGCACTGTTATCTGCGCGGTACAGCACTTCCATATCCCCCGATCCCACTACGCCCGCCAGCGCATTTCCGCTAAGCGTGCGACGTGCCGGGTAAGACAACGTTATCTTTTCCATAGCAACCTCTTAATCAATGAGTGGCGATGCTGACGCGATCGATAAACAGCGTGGCGGCAAGTAAATCAGCCGCACCGCCGGGAGACGCATTCAGCGCCAGCATCGCGCTATCCAGTTGTTGTAAAGCCTGACGACCCGCTATGTGCGCAGTGCCACCCGCCTGTAACACCGCGTGCGCACCACGTTGTAAGGTCAGCAAACCGTTCATACCTGAGCGGTTGAGCACGCAGGTGTCACTGAGCGAGGTCAGAATCGCCATCAGCGCATCGAGCCGCGCCTCGGTTTCATCGGCCCCGGCTTCTCGACTGCGCTGCAACTGCGGCAATGCCAGCTGCGTGATATGCGGAAAGCCCTGTTGCGCTTCTTCACGTGCGCCCGGCACCTGAAAGCGATGCACGGCACGTAACCCTTTACTGAAGGTTTTGGGTGCGTGGCGATCCGGTAAACAAGCCAGTTCAGCGGCACGAGTGCAGAGTTGATCGCTGCTTGCCTCACCGCCGCGCATCGCCGCCGCGCTGACCAGCAAACCCAATGCCCAGATGGCGCCACGATGGGTATTCACCCCGTCGGTGGCAGCCATCATCTGACGCTCCCCTTCGCGACCAAGGCGGCCCACGGTTTCG